>Ga0187781_10000301_pt1 | contig 35352 bp, 27 predicted proteins | sample 0715_SJ02_MP02_2_FD_132447 | JGI IMG/M metagenome (GOLD analysis project Ga0187781, IMG submission 132447) | Tropical peat soil microbial communities from peatlands in Department of Meta, Colombia - 0715_SJ02_MP02_20_MG | ecosystem: Environmental > Terrestrial > Soil > Wetlands > Peat | place... | reverse complement strand
GCCGCGACCGGCTAGGATTGGAGATCGCAGTTCGAGGCTTCCGCCAGCTTGCTGCACGATCGCGTTGGTAATCGACAGCCCCAGCCCAGAACCTTCCGCCGCGGTGATCCCGCGCTCAAAAGGTCGAACGAGTTTGTCCAGCGTTTCGGGCGCTACGCCCGGCCCGTCATCGATGACGTAAATCGCCGATGGTTCAACCAGCACTGTGACCCAGGAGTCCTCGCCGCCATGCTTGAGCGCGTTGTCGATAAGGTTGCGTAGGGCGATCCCGATGGAGTCGATATCGCCCATGGCGCGAGCGGGCGTCGCGGCGATCTCGATGCGCAGGCGTTCGCGGGTGACGGCCTCGGCAAACTCGCCGACGATCACGCGCGCCAACACTGCGAGGTCGACGGGTTCACGCTGCAACGTTGCGCCCGATTGGATGCGCGCTAGTTGGAGCAGGCGCGAGGCCAGGCGTGTGAGCCGATCGAGTTGGCGAACTAATGCCTGAGCATTTTGTCGGGAATTCGGATCAGTGGTGATTTGCGCAAGCCGCTGGGCTTTGGCGCGCGCTGCGGCCAGCGGCGTGCGCAGTTCATGCGCCGTGTGGGCGGCGAGTTTGCGTTCGTCTTCGATCAAGATGCGCAGCCGGGTGATGAGTGAGTTAACGCTGGCCAGCCAGGGTTGCAGTTCCAGTGGCGCTTCGGAGCTGGCGATCGGGCGCAAATCATCGGCGCTGCGGCCGGATAACTCAGCGCGCGCGGGTTCGAGCGCCCGAAATCCGCGGCGTAGGATCACCGCCAAGGCAATCGAAACCGCCGGCAACACGAAGATCAGGGTTCCCGCAAGCCACCCAAGGCTCGCCCATAGAACCTCGAAGCGGTGTTCGATCGTCTCGGCAACTTCAACCCGGCGTCTGCCATCTTGCCGTGTCAAGGTCAGCACGTGCCAGCCGTTGACATCGCGAACGCCATCGTGCCTCTCGTCGTCTAGCGGCGTGTCGGGTGCGGAGTGCGAACGCAGGCGCAATCGGCCCTTGGCATCGAAGATCTGATAGATCACGTACTCTTCGTGGAGTCCGATTTCCGCAAATAGGCGCTCCCCGTTGACGTCTCCGAGCGCGACTTCCGGCAAAACGAGGAATCGCTCGGCGGTCTCGCTCAGCGAGCTATCGAGCACTTCGGCGGTTTCGCGCCAAACCCCGCCCAGTGCTACCGCGGTGCCCAGCAACCACAGCAGACCCAGCACGAGCAGCAAACGCCGCGTGATGCGCCGCTCCAGGCTCCACGACGGCCTGGGTTCGCCCTCAGACATCGAGTCGATACCCTAAGCCACGATGCGTGCTGATCGCCAGGGGACCGAGTTTTTTGCGCAGGCGGCTCACGATCACCTCCAGGGAATTGCTATCGGAGTCACCAATACCCTCTTTGTTCAAGTAGGCCTCGATATCCGCTCGGCTGTAGATTCTTCCGGGATGGCGCGCCAGCGACGCGAGCACGGCCCACTCCATCGCTGTCAATTCGACACGCTCGCTGCCGCGCTGCGCTGTGCGGGCATCCAGGTCCAGCGCAACATCCCCGACCAATATTTTGGGCGCTGGAGCGCCGCGCCGGCAGACGGCGTCCATGCGCGCAAGCAGTTCGTTCAGATCAAAGGGTTTGACCAGGTAATCGTCCGCTCCGGCCTGCAGGCCGCCAATGCGGTCGCTGACCTGATCGCGCGCGGTCAGGACGATGACGGGGAGCATACGGCCGCTCGTGCGCCAGTCGCGCAACAGCCCAAGTGCATCACCGTCGGGCAGATTCAGGTCCAGCAGAGCCAGCTCCGGATCGGCTACGCGGCGCGCCTGCGCAATCAATTTGCACCAGTGCACGCTGTGGCCCGCCGCCTCGAGGTGATCCGCAACGGCTTGCCCCAGATCGATATCGTCTTCCAAAAGTAAAACGTTCATTGGTCCTATCGTGCCATGCCGGGCGTACGCGCAAAAAACATCGGCGCCGCACGGATGCGTGCGCGCCAACGGCCCGTGCATTGGCCAAGTGTAGTTGCGTCAGCCGCGGGCGAGCCGCGATGCTGCACGACAAGCCGCTTCGCGCGCCCTGATCGCGTTAGCGATCATCGATTCTGGCCGGTGTGTTCTTTAGCGTCTTGGGCGCGATGCGCACGGCGCAATTTTGCTCTTGCAGCATGAACGGCGTCTGAACCGAAGCACGACAATGATTCGCAAACGGCTCCGGCGGGCGTAGGCGGCATCCGGGTTCAGCGTCCTAGGGGAATCTCAATGATCATCTTGATGGTCCAGCGATCGGTGATGTTCGTTAGACCTCGACCGATACCCAAATTCACGTTCCAAGGAGCCCGATCGATGTCGATCGCCCCGTACAGTGTTTCCTGCGTTTGGGACCAAGGCCGAACGTCGTTGATGGTTCCCAGCAGCGTGTAGTACTCCACCCCGGCGGCAATTCCCGGTCCGACGTTGCGCGCGATCTTCAAGCAGGGCGCAAAATCCGGCGCCTCGTGCCGCTGCGGGCCCTGCAGCGCGAAGTCAAGAACGGGATTGGCGGCAACGAGCCATTGGGGGTTGCGCCAGCCGATGATGGGGCGCAATTCAAACCCGCGCCGTTCGGATTCGAATTGGTAGCGAACCTGGGAGAGTTCCCCATTGAGCCCGGCGAAAATCCCCGGACCTTCGTCTGCTTGTTTGACCGGCACCCACTTCAGTCGCAGCTTGATGCCCGTGGCGCGATCGTCACCGTTGGATTCGTGCACCAGCGGCAGGTAGGCACCTGCCTCCAGATCATCGGGCAGACCGTACGCAAATTCCGGCGTGATCCGGGTGCCCCCGGCAGCGACCACCTCCCCTGGGTACTCGGGAGCGGAGATCCCGTCGGGCGTTGTATTGACGTGCAGTTCGAGACCGTAGCGCCCTGGTTCGTGGATATCGTCGACGTAGACCTGGATCTCGTCGGGCAGCGCGGCGTGGCCAGCGTCGCTCCAGACGCACACCATAAGCAACGCCGCACATACGGGCGCATTGCGAAGGTCCAGGCCCATAGCGCGCAGCGGCGGAGTTTGGTACGAGCGGGCCCTGGCTGGGCGCTAGCGCATGTTGCCCGTGTGTCCGAGCGAATAGCGGCCCGGTTGCGGCCATACGGTCAGTCCGTGCGGTTCGCGCCCGACGGGAATTTTTTCGACAGCACCGCTGGTCGTATCGAATACATACACCTCGTCATCAAATCGTCCGGACAGCCACAGTTGTTTGCCGTCGGCACTGACATTTCCCATGTCGGGGCTGCCGCCGCCGGGGATCGGCCAAGTCTTTACCACTTTGCGACTGGCAAAATCAACCACGGCAACGCTTCCCTTGCCGTGGCGAGCGCCGTGGATCTTGTTGGAGCCGCGGTTGGCGACGTACAACTGAGTACCATCGCGGCTCGGATATAAGCCGTGAGCGCCAATCCCCGTGGGGATAAATCCGACTTGCGCGAAGCGCTCGCCATCGACCAAAAACACGCCGTTGGCCATCATGTCAGCGACGTAAAACACCTTGCCGTCGGCCGAGACGCGTATGTCCTGCGGCATTGCACCGCCCTCGAGCTTGTGCAGCGCTAGAACCTTGCGCTCCACCATATCGATTTTGGCCAGCGCACCGGTGAATTCGCAGGTGAAGATTGCATAGCGCCCGTCGATTGCGAAATCCGCATGATTGATGCCCTTGCATCCGGGTACGTGTAAGGAGGAGTGCAGCGCCATGGTGTGCGGATCGCGAAAATCCAGTCGTTCGTGCGCCTCCGCGACCACGATCGCCTCGCTGCCGTCGGGCACAAAGTACATGTTGTAGGGATCGTCAACGACGATGGGCCTGCCTGGCTTGCCTGTGTTCGGGTCGATCGGCGTCAGGCTACCGTCCTTGCGCCCTTCTGCGTTGTTGGTGACCCAAAGCGTCTGTAGATCCCAGGCCGGGACGACGTGTTGCGGATTGACTCCAACGGCAAAGCGCGTCACCACCTTGCGCGTTTGCGGGTCGATCACAACCACATCGTTGGACCGCAACTCCGGCACGTATACCAGCGGTAGCGCTGAACCCACGGAGGAACTTAGTTGGCCCGGGCCGGCCGCGCTGTACAGATTGTTCGCATCCAACACCGGTGGCATGCCTGGGTAGCCTGCGCTGGGGGAGGCCGAGCTCATGGCAGGCTTTGCCGCCGCTGCGTGCCACATCGCTACAGCGCCACCGGCTAACAGCAGGCAGGAAATAAAACGTTGAAGAGTCGGTTGAGGCAGTTGCATAAAGCTCCAGGTACTCGATTGACACAACGTAGCGTAGCGCGGCGGCGCGCCGGCCCCTTTGCCTACCGTGCTGCGGCCTTGCCGCGCGCTGCCGATTGTATTTGCTGTCGAATCGCGCCAACGGTTTGCCGAACGATTTCGTCCACACCCAGCTCTCCGAGCTCAGCGCTCGCATGTTGCGGAAACCCGCCATAAATGCCAACGCTCTGGTCCAGCGGTATGCCCGACTGCAGCACATCCTTGCGCACTGTAGCCGGGGCAAGTGCCAGTTGCAGCGAGGTGTCGGCGAGGGCGGCATGCGTGCCGATCTCGTCATCGCGAAAACCCCGCGCTCGAAGCAAACTGGCAAACCCTTCGCTAGATGCAGAGAAATATTGTGGGGGCGCAAGGACGCGTGCCGGTCCGGCCATCCACTGCCGATTCAGGCGCTCGGCAACCCGCCCCAGCGCACGCTGATAGCCGCCGTGATCGCCTAAAAGAACGATATCGCGAAATCCGTGCGCACGCAGGCTACCGGCAATGGCCTCGAGTGTCGCCTCAAATACATTTGTGGGGATCGACAAGGTACCGGCAAAGCGCATGTGCGATGTCGGCGGCGAGATCGAGCCTTCGGGCACGTAGGCAAGCACCGGTGCCACGATCGCGTTACCCAACTCGCGCGCAATGCGTTCCGATAACAGTCGCACCCGCACATTGTGCTTGCCTAGCGTCAGCGCGGGCCCGCTTTGCTCTGTTCCCCCGATGGGCACGATTGCCGTCGTCATCCCCCTTGAAACCGCCTGACGCAACTCTGTCCAGGTAAAGTCTTCGAGGAACACCGATGAAGTCGACGCCGCATCTTGCGCGCGAGCGCCGCAATGTACCTGCGCGATTAGCAACAACCCAACCGTGAGCGCGCGCAGCGCGACCTTTGCGGATAAGCCAATGTTGGAAGCAATCCTTTGCATCATGCGGCAATTTTACGTTGCCGCAGCCAATTACTGTGTTTGTCCACCTCGTGCGTTGGTCTTGTGTTAGTGCGGGTCGATTGACACCAATCGCCCGCCAACATGCCAGCGCCTAAGGCCTTTGGCGGTACGCGGCCAGCGCGAGCGCTAGCCAGCCCAGCAACTGGAACAATCCGCCGATCGGTGTCAACGCGCCCAACAGATGAACACCGCTTAAGCTCAATGCATACAGGCTGCCACTGAACAAAACGATACCGACGATAAAGAAAATCGCGCTCGCGTTCGCAATACGCCCTGGCCACTGCTGAATTGCCCACGACGAAGCCAAAAGCGCCAGCGCGTGAATGATTTGGTAACGGACTGCGGTGTCAAACACCGCCAGAGCGCTGGGTTCGAGCTGGCTTTTGAGGGCATGCGCGCCAAATGCACCGGCTGCGACACCCAGGAAACCGAAAAGCGCGCCGGCGAGCGCAGCGCGGCGCGACGCGATGCGCGTCGCGCTAGGCGCCGGAAAATTCATTAACGCGCAGTGCCCGGCGCTGGTCCCGGTCCGCTGTCCGGGCCATATGGTCCACCGTGTCCCATGCCATCGCCGTGTGGCCCCGGCGGACGCTGCCAGCGGCCATGCCCGTCAGCGCCACCTTCGCAATGCGGACCATCATGGGCAGAGTGATGCTCCTGCATGTGGCCGAACGAAAAATGCTCCTGTGCATAGTGACGCGCAACTTCATTCAGCACAAGGCGCTGATCTGCGTCCAGGCTTTGCTGCAACTTGGCGGTGGCGTCGGCCAATCGGGCAAGCTTTTGCGCGTGATCGGCCGCCCAATCGGCGTGTTTGCGCGCCAAGGCGGCTGCATCGACATCGGGCGCGACGGCTACGGCCTGCTCGCCCTGGGCAACGCGCGTGGAGATCAAATCACGGTAAGCGGCCGAAAATGCCTGCCATACGGGTTCTTGTGACGCTTTGATCTGTAGGCGCGCTGCCAGATCGTCCAAACGCATTTGTAAGTGCTTGGTGATCCGTTGTGCCAATTCGCTATGCATTGACTCCGCGGCGGGCGGAGTTTTTTCCGCGGCCGTAGCCGGGATGATGGAAAGCGCACCGAGCAAACCGGCGGCCACGCCTGCGGCGGCCAAGGCGCGTGTCGCGCACTTATAAAATGCGATCATGGAAGCACTCCGTGGTGACAAGGACGCTACGTTAGACGAATCTTCGAAATCATGGTTTCCGTACGCGCCGTGAATTTGTAAGCAATTTGTTCCGTCCGTCGATTTGCGTGCGCAGCCACTGCGCAACATCGCCCGCACCGGAAACGCCGAGTTTTCCGCAACCGCTGCGCATTGCGCGCGGCCACCGGCCCCAAATGCGTTGCGTGCACACGCCCAAGGATCCGCGCGAGTGCTCAAGGCGCCGCCAACTCTTTTGCCTGCCGCATCGGCGCGCGCGACCCGCGCCCAAGCCAAAGAAGAGCGTCACGCGCACCGCCTCATCGCCAATATAATGCAGCCGCGGACTTCGGAGGCTTTGAAACAGGCACCTGGGGAGTCCGATCCGCTTGCTGGTTTCGTGCGTCGAATCAATGTCAAGATCAAGAACCGTGGGCATGCGCGGCCCAAGAAGGCGTGCGCAGTGATAGGGCGACATTCATGAGCGCGACACCCAGCGAAGGGTCGGCACAAGGGCAAGCGATGGGCGCCGGCATGATGGCGCCAGCGCAGAGCGCATTGACCGCGGCGATCCGCCTGGATCCACAGGGGCGCATCAGCGATGCGACAGTATCGGCTGCGGCGATGCTGGGCTTTGAACCCCAGGAGCTGTGCGGCCGCTCGCTCAAGGACTTGGCAATCGAGGGCTGGCAGGCTGCAGCCGAGCTTGCGTCGGCGCGCGTGCGGTTTGGCGCAACGGAAAGTTTTGAGCTCGCATTGAAGGGGCGCAGCGGGCGCAGGACGTTAGTGGAGATGAGCGCACGGGCAGGCGGGAAAGACAGCGCTGATGCATTGATTGCATGGTCCGAGCGGCGTCTGCGCCGTGGCGCAAGCGGTTTAGATACCGACCCCAAATCGGGGCGCCAGTTCTACGGTTTGCTGCGCGCGCAGGACGAGGAGCGTAGGAAACTGGCCTGGCAGCTCCACAACGAAATCGCACCGGTCGTTGTGGCGGCCAAGTACATGATTGAGGATACCGCGGGCCGGGTCGAGGCAGGGTCGGCCGCTGAGTGCTTGGGAAAACTTCAGGATGCGGCGCTTCGGCTGCGCGATGTCATCTCGGAGTTGCGCCGAATATCTACGGCGCTTCGTCCCAAACTGCTCGACGATCTAGGTCTGCTTGCAACGCTGGAGTGGTATTGCCGGGGTGTGGAGCAGGCGCACCAGGGACTGCGCGTGGTGTGTCAGCTGCAGGTTGCCGAAGGCAGTATCCCCCAGCGACTCAAGCCTGAGATGTTTCGCATCGCAGAAGATGCACTGCGCAATGCCGTCGAACACGCACAAGCGCACCGCGTCCAGATGAACCTGTATGCAACGCAAACCCAGCTTTGTCTGGTTGTCGAAGACGATGGTCACGGATTTGATCCGGTTTTGGTGCTGACCAAGGATGAGGCCGAAGTGACCGGCATGGGACTGCGGTCAATCCGCGCCCGCGCGCAAGAAACGGGCGGACGCATGCTGCTGGACGCGGCGCCTGGACGCGGCACGCGCATCGGCGCCGCGTGGCCTATAGACGAGAGGCAGGAGCCTTGATGCGCGCTCGAGCGCACTGGGCCCCAAGCGAGCCGCTATTTGCCGAAAATTGGACTCGGTACGGGCGTTTTGCGCTCCGGAGCATCCCTGGCCGTGGCGCTTGATGGATGCGACGGTGCAGACGTGTTTGCCACTAGACCGTAACTGCGTGCAAGAAGCTGCAACTCGGCGACATTGCGCAGGCCAAGCTTGCGCATCACGTTGGCCCGATGCTTCTCTATCGTCTTAGGGCTCACATTTAGCAGCAAGGCGGTCGTGCGATTGGTGCGCCCTTCGGCGATGAGTTTCCAAATGCTGCGCTCGCGGGCGGTGAGTTGCTCCACCGGCGCAACCTTGTGGCCACCTTCTTGCACTGCGCTTTCGATCAGGTGTCGCGATAGCTCCGGTGAGAGGAATTTTTTGCCGCCGCAAATGCAGCGCAAGGCCTGCACGAGCTCATCGTAGGAAGCGTCCTTCAGGATGTAGCCGTCGATGTCCGCGCGCAGCGCCGCGTGCACATATTCTGTTGCCTTTTCCGAGGTCAGAACGGCGATCGCTGTTTTTGGCAGACAACGCTTGATCTGGCCCGTTGCTTGCATCGCACTAAGTCCGGGTAGGAAAAGCTCCATTAGGAGCAGCTCCGGCGTCAACTCCAATGCCAGACGCAGGGCGGATTGGCCATCGCCGCAGTCGCCGATCACTTCGAAGTCCGGCAACGCATTGACAAGAGACCGAAGGTGCTGGCGCAGCAGATGGTGACTTTCGGCGATAAGAACTTTGTTCTTCAAACGTGCATCCTCAACGTTTCGGCGCCTCCCCCACGGCCGCTTACGGTTGCAGAAGTGGCGGTGCAGCGTTGGACGTGCTTGGCCCGCCATGCGCAAAGCGCTTCACCGTCATTGCCACTTCAAGCGCTGGCGTCCCGCCGCCTCCCCTGAGGCACACCAAGCGCCGCGCGCCCCTGCGAGCTCGTTTTGGCCCCTTGCAGACGGACCCTCGACCGTATTTCTTCTTGTCGCTATGCGCCGGCCACCTTATATGGACGCGGCAGCCTGCCTGTCGGGCCGCCGCTTAGGGCGACTTGTTGGCCACCGGGACCGACTCCCAGGATTTTATGTCGATATTCTCGCCCGTGCCCCCTGGTTTTCCGTCGGCGCCGTACGAGGACAGATCATAGTCGCCGTGTTCGCCGGGCGCCTTGTATACATAAGGTCGCCCCCAAGGGTCGTACGGAACTTGCCTTTGTAGATACGGTCCCTGCCAGCGCTCCAGGCCGTCGGGCTGGCTGACAAGCGCTTGCAGACCCTGATCGGTCGAGGGGTAGGACCCCACATCGAGGCGGTATTGATCAAGTGCCTTGCCCAGTGCGTCAATTTGCGCGCGCGCCACGTTGACGTTGGATTTACCGACCTGTCCAAAATAACGCGGTGCCACTAGCCCGGCGAGCAATCCGATGATCACGACGACCACGAGCAGCTCAATAAGGGTGAATCCTCGCTCGCCCTTGCAGTCGCAATGGGCGCGAAAAGTCGCATTGGATAGGCAACGGTGCTCATGGTGCGAGTCGGCGGCTAAGGGCAGGGTGTAGGGATAGCACAGTCAAACCACTCTTGCGCGCGGTTGCTGCGAGCAGCAGGTCAGCGCGGCGCAGAGCGAAATTTGGCATGGAATACGGTAGGTGAATCCCGGGAATTGGCAGCAAAGACGCTCCTTTCCTCGGAGGGAGCGGAAGGCTACTACCCTGGTAATTGCTTGGCAACGATCGGTGCGATGGAAAAAACATGGTAGTGCGCAAATCCTACCTTGCAGTGACAGGCGCGCTTGGAGATGGCGAGCCGAAAAACGCTCGGCTAGCGTCCGGGCTGCTGGTGCGCCGCAAACGGTACGGATTTCTTAACGCCCGGCGCCGGCGGTTAGGGTGTGGTTACGGGCGGGCTGGCAGAAAAGGACGTGGTCGCGGGCGCGGCGGCGCGGTCGCTGGCCGCAAAGCGCACCACGGCCCGCAGACCGCCCAGATCCGAGCGCTCGAGTTCGATCTGGGCATGGTGCATGTCGACGACGGCTTGCACAATGGCCAGACCGATTCCGCAGCCGTCCGCGGAGGGGTTGTTGGGCACGCGGTAAAAGCGCTCGAAAACCCGCTTGCGCTGCTCCGGTGCGATTCCCGGCCCCGCGTCCTCGACCATGACAAAGGCGTGTGCCTTTTCGACCCCGGTTCGTACCCGAATCGGGCCGCCGGCCGGACCATAACGGGCCGCATTGTCAATGAGATTGCGCAGCAAAACCGCCACGCCGAATTCGAGTCCCTCGATATCAGCGGCACCGAGCTCTTCGATGATTTTTTGTCCGCGACGATCTGCAATCGGGCGCATCTCGTCGATCACGTGCGCGGCGATGGCGTCAAGCGCCAGGCTCGAGGCGCGGGCACGCAGCGCGATCAGACCGTCGATCCGCGACATGGTCAGTAGTTGGTCGATGATATGCGCGGCCGTGTCGATGGAGTGCAAGAGCCGCTCCAGCGCTTTTTGACGCTCTTGGTCGGTCTTCAGGCGAAGCGCCACCTGCGCTTGTGTCTTGATCGCCGCCAAGGGCGTTCGCAGTTCGTGCGCCGCGGCGGACGTGAAACGGCGCTCGGTGACGAGCGCATTTTCGATACGTGCAAATAGCGAGTTGACCGCCGCTACGATGGGAGTAAGTTCGACGGGAGCGTTGGCCACGTCCAGCGGACGAAGATCGTCCGGGGAGCGCTGGGTTACCTGCTGCGCGGACTCGCTTAAGGCGTGCGTGACCCGCCGCACGAGCCAGGCGCTCACGGCAATGAGAAAGGCGAGCGATAAGAGCAATGGAATTCCGAGCAGGCCCAAGTCGGGGTCCGGTCCGACGGAGCGCGCCGACAGCGGCTCTGCGACTTCGAGCAACTTGGAGCCATCGCCCGATGGCAGCACGATCATGCGCATGGGGACTTCTCCGATTGTCCGAGTGGAGAATCCCCGCTCGCTAAATGGAGCAAAGGGTGTGCGCGGTGCCCCAACGCTCACCAGCAGCAGCTCTCCTTTTTGGGACCAGATCTGGTAGCGATAACGCGCACCGAGCGTTTGTGCGCCCTCGATGTGGACGACATCGGCCCCGCTTTGTTGCAGTTCATCGATTTCATGATCGGCAAATGTCAGCAGCGCGCCGGCAATATCGCGCAAACGCTGATCGAACAGCAAATCACTGACGTGGCGCCCGATAATGAACATTGCCGCACCGCCGACCAGCCAGGCAGTGGCGGTGACGGCGGTGGTGAGCAACAAGAGTCGACCGCGTAGCGACCACGGTCGCCCCTCAGTCGGATGCGACATGCCGATTCAGACGGTAGCCGGCGCCGCGAACGGTTTCGATCAGTCCGCGAGAAAGCTTGCGGCGCAGGTTGTGCACGTGCACTTCGATCGCATTGCTTTCGACCTCCTCGCCCCACCCGTAGAGTGCCTCCTCGAGCTGTTTGCGGCTAAGGACGCGGTCGCGGTTGCGCAGCAGGGTGTGCAAGATGCGGTACTCACGCTTGGTCAACTCCACACGGGCGCCATCCCACAAGGCAATGTGTTCGCTGCGCGAGAGCAGCAACGGACCCCACTGGAACGTCACATCGTCCTTGCCGCTTTGTCGCCGGCCCAGCGCCCGCAGACGCGCGCTGAGCTCTTGCAGGTCGAAGGGTTTGACGAGGTAATCGTCCGCGCCCAGGTTTAGCAGGCGTACTCGATCCAGAACGAACCCGCGCGCGGTAAGCACAAGAACGGGCGTGTACTCTCCCCGCTCGCGCCAGCCGCGCAGCAGTTCTTCCCCCGAAACATCGGGTAGCGCAAGATCGAGGACGATCGCGTCGTACTTGTGTGCAACTAGGGCTGCGTTGGCCCCCTCGCCATCGGCGCGAAGGTCTACGGCAAAGCCCTCGAGCTCCAGACCTTGTGCCGTCAGTGGGCCAAGGGCAGGATCGTCCTCCACGATAAGTATGCGCAAAATATCGCTCCCGAAACGGACCGTGCCCAAGACAAGACTGTAAGTTTACTGACTGCGCGACCGGGCAAGCGCAGCGGCGGGGCGCGTTTTGGCCAATTGGCCGATTGGTGCAAATCGCGCGTCGTGCGAAACTCAGCCCGATGCCAAAGGTCGAATGACGGCGTGTGGCCCGTGCCCAGGAAAAAGCCCTCCGCGCGGTGGCGAGCACGGCTATGGATTGGATGCGACGCCTGCGCAAGATGCGCAGGGATCGCAGGCTTTTGCGGTAAACAGCGAATATCGGCAGGTAAACAGTGCGATCACCACGTACATTCGAGCAATCGCTAGCATTGCGCGCGCTTTGCTTTGGCTTGTTGCTGGCGCTGAGCAGGGTCTGCGGGGCGGCTGCAACGATCGACCCGACGGAACAATTCGTCCGAGCCGAGTTGCTCTCTGAGAAAGACGCAATCAGCCCCGGCGCGTCGCTTTGGGTCGGATTGCACCTGCGGCATGCACCGCACTGGCACACCTATTGGGCGATGCCCGGCGATGCGGGCCTGCCGACTCGCTTGCGCTGGGACCTGGAGCCGGGGTATCGCGCCGGAGCCATCGAGTGGCCGGTTCCCAAGCGCTTGGTAGTAGGCGATTTGGCCAATTATGGCTATGAAGGCGACGTTCTTCTTCCTGTTTCGTTGCAGGTGCCCGCATCGGCGCAGATCGGAAGCACCGCGCACATAAAAGCGCGAGCCGACTGGCTGGTTTGCAGCGACATTTGCATCCCGGGTAGCGCCGAACTTTCCCTTGCGTTACCGGTGCGGGCGCCGCAAGAGGTGCACGCTGGGCCGGCGGCGCGTGCATTTGCAATAGTGCGTGAGCAAATCCCGATGCCCCGGGCGCTAACGGATGCGCGGGCCGCGATCGAGGGTGCTCGGGTGCGACTGGAATTTTCCAGCGCGAGTGACACGCCCCGTACGCTGGAGTTTTTCCCACTCGAGCCAAATCAAATTGTCGCTGCAGCCGACCAGATCTTGTCGGTGCACGGCAAGCAGGTTCGATTGGAGCTGCAGGCGCAGAGGCCGCCCCCGTCGGATTTCAGGGCGCTGCACGGTGTGCTGGTTGCCGACGGCGGGCCGGCAGCTGGCGGCTGGGCAGCGGCAGTTAGGCTTGCGCTGTCGCAGTTGCCCAGCAGTACTGCGGCGCAAACCGCGGTGCCCGTTGATTCCCTCGGCAAAGGCGCATCCGCCGTGCCAGGCTTGCGTGCGCAAGCTGGCAGCCAGGCCCCGGCGGGCGCTTCTTCCCCCACGGCAAGGCAAGCCGGTAGCGCTGCGCCGCCCGACTTTTTTTCCCCTGTGGCGTTAGCAATCGCGCTGGCGGGCGCTTTTGTCGGCGGGATGATCCTGAACCTGATGCCTTGTGTTTTTCCGGTGCTCTCGCTCAAGCTCATCGGTCTTGTGCGGCACCGGGACGAGCCACACGAAAGCATTCGCGCCCATGGAATGGCCTATGCACTCGGTGTGGTACTGAGCTTTTTGTTCCTGTCGGCTTTGCTGCTCGTTATGCGCGCTGTCGGCTCGCAAATCGGCTGGGGCTTTCAGCTGCAGTTCCCGCTGTTCATCGCCGCGCTCATCGGCCTGTTTTTTCTTATCGGCCTGAATCTTTTGGGTACTTTCGCATTTACATTCGGCGCGGGTCTTTCAAACAGCCGAGCTGCCAACTGGCTCGACGGCGAGGGTCCACGCGGCAGCTTTGCCACTGGGGTTCTGGCCGCGGTCGTCGCCTCGCCGTGTACGGCTCCATTCATGGGTGCGGCACTAGGGTTTGCGGTTACGCAACCCGCCCCCGTGGCCCTAGCGATTTTTGCCCTGCTTGGGCTTGGTATGGCGACGCCGTACCTTGTACTCACGTTGGTTCCCTCCTGGCTTGGGCGGTTGCCGCGGGCAGGAGCATGGATGGAGCGATTGCGCCAGTTGATGGCGTTTCCGATGTTTCTTACCTGCGTCTGGCTCTTTTGGGTTCTGGGGCAACAGCGGGGCGCTGATGCCGTTGCCTGGGTCTTGATGGCGCTGGTCGGCTGGGGTCTGTTTGCCTGGTCCACAGGGCTGGTGCAGCGCGGCGCACGCGGTTTTCGGTGGCTCGCTGGTGCGGCGGCTCTGCTTGCCGTACTGGCAATGGTACCGATTGCGCGATCCGGCTCCAGCGAGGCCGCGAGAACTTCCTTGGCTGCTGTGGGTACGGACTGGACCGAATGGTCGCAGGAAGTGCAGCGTACCGCGCTGGCCCAAGGTAGCCCGGTTTTCGTGGACTTCACGGCCGCTTGGTGCATCACCTGCCAAGCGAACAAACGCCTCGTGCTGCACGATGATCAGGTGCAGGAAGCGTTTCGCTTGCACGGTGTTGTGCTGATGCGCGCCGACTGGACGAGCCGCGACGAAGCAATCGCGCGCGAATTGGCCCGCTTTGCCCGCAGCGGGGTGCCCATGTACGTGCTTTATGACCGCAGGGGCAACGCACACCTGTTGCCAGAGATCTTGTCAACGAAGATCTTGCTCGAAGAATTGGCGTCGATCTAACTGCCGGCGCAGGCGCGTCGGATCGGTGGAAGCGATCTTGCGTGAGGATCGTCCCGTCACAGTCGCGTTGCTCCTATCGCTGCGTCCGGAACATATGCATGCGCCGCGCATTATGATGGCCGCGAACCCGGTTCAGGAACCAAATGCCGATGGCCAAAGGCAAAACGGCCGGGCAAGAGCCGCTCTTGCATCGGGCATTGCGCCACGTTGGGCAGGCAACGAGAAAGTAGCACCGCGTCCGCAACGCACAAGACCAATTCACTTCCGCGCGAGCTTGGGCAGGTAGGCCCGCCATGCAAGACGTTGGTGGCGATTTTGCCCGTCGAGCTAAAGTTTTCCTGTATCCAACCGAATTGCGTGGCAATACGCCGTTTTGCGCCCATGCTCAAATTCGCAATTGCCGCAGGAATTGTCTACGAATGGCTTTTCGGGGCCACGGTATCCAACGTCGCATCGCTGGAGTTTGCAGCGATCCGCACATTGTGCGCAATGCTGCTGGCGTGGATGGTGCTCGAGTCTGCGCGTACGCTGTTTCTGGCCGCAATGTCGTTGGACGATCGCCGCGCAGAGGATCGACGCAACGGCGCCTCGCGTTAAGCGCAATCGGGCAACCGATTAGCGCTTGTTTTTCTTTTTTTTCTTTTTTGCCAGCATGGTGCCGCGGCACTTCGGTGCGCCACACAGACAACGGTACATTCGCTTGAGCTTTTTGGTGATCTTACCGTCGATGATGAGGCAGTAATCGTAGTGCAGTTCCTCGCCGCGACGAATATCACGCAACGCTTCGATAAATACGCGACCGGATTTCGTTTCCTCGGTTTCGCAGTTCGGATCGCAAGAGTGGTTGATCCACCGCGCGGAATTGCCACCGACGTTGGCATCGATTACCCGCTTGCCGTCATCGAGGGAAAAAAGAAATGTGTGATGCGGGTCGTCCGGATCCGACGGCGGGCGCCGATCCGCTTCTTTCCACGAAATGAGCTCGCCCGTGTATTCGATGACGCGCTCACCGGCGCGTATTGGACGCGCAGCATAAACACCGCGGCCGTGTATTGCGGAATTGCGAACCACGAACATAGGGCGACCCGCTGCCGCCGTCGCGCGGCGCTTGCTAGCACCCGTCGATGCTTTGGCAGGTGAGGCGGTGCGGGCGGTGCGCGAGGAGGCGGATTTTGCCTCTGTGCCGCGGCGGTTGGGGCTGGCTTGATCGGTGCTCTTAGTCATGAAAGTGTCGGAGCAGGCAAATGCAACACGATGCGTGGTCAAAAAAACGAGGCCGCGAAAACGTCAATGCTATCAAGCGCGGGGGCGTGCGCTTTGCTACAGGTTCGTGACACGATGCGCGGGGTCGGCGTGGCGGCGCGTGCGTACCGCAAAAGCCGGTGTTGGCGGCGCACGTTACTCCTCATGCAACGACGCGGTCAGTCGTTCGAGCGCTTGCAGCGGCGAAGTCTTCATTACCCGTAGCAGGTTGTTGTAACCGTCGGTCCAGACACCGACATCGGATTGTTCGCGCAGCGCCTCGCCGCGCTCCCCGATGGGCCCCGCCTCCAGCGTTTGGGAATCGCGTGCGATCAGAACCCACTCACTGCTGCTGGCGTTGGAATTGCTGTCGGTTATCTCATCGTCGATAAGGCAAGCGCTAAGACCGTCGGTTGCGACGATATTGGCCAGCACCGGCTGCAAGTCCAGAAAGCGATTGGAAATATGCACGGCAATGACGCCGTCTTTGGCCAAATGTCGTTCGTAGACTTCGATGGCCTCACGCGTGAGCAGGTGCACCGGGATCGAGTCGCTAGAAAACGCGTCGACGGCCAACACGTCAAAGCGTTGCGGCTGCCCCAATGCCAATTCGCGCTCCAGGGACAGGCGAGCGTCGCCCAGCACTACCTCTACGCGTGCCGGCGTGGTTTGCAGATAACTAAAGCGGCTGTTGGCAAGCTCGACCACGTCGCGATCGAGCTCGTAAAAGCGGACGCTGTCGGAGGCGCGTCCGTACGCCGCCAGGGTGCCCACTCCGAGGCCGATCACGCCAAATCGCGCCTGTGGTTTGCTTTGTTGTATACGCGTGAGCGCCAAGCCCACACCCGATGTGGGCGTGTAGTACGAACCCGGCTTGTCGCGATCTGGCCCGCTGGTTGGCTGCTCGCCATGCAAGATGACCCCATGCAGCAGTCGGCGGATGCGCGTGCCGTTATCGTCGACCTCTCGCACGCGCAAGGTCCCGTAGAAGTTGCGTTGCATGACAATGAGGTCGTGATCCAAAAAGTCGAGGTAGTGCCAGTCTGCCCAAGCGATTGCGGCCGTTGCGGCGCATGCGCTGAGCGCCAGACCCAACGACCAGCGGCGCGACAGTCCCTGGCGGCCCAGCACGGCAAGAAAGCCTGCCAGTGCTACGAAAATCAGGCCCAAAGGCAGCTCGTACAGGGAAGCAAAGATGCGCGGTGCGACCAGACCGACAAAGATTCCGCCGAGCGCTCCGCCGATCGAAATCATCAAATAAAAGCGGGTGAGTTCGCCGCTGGCGGGCTTGCGCGCGGCCAGCTCGCCGTGGCAGAAGATGCAGGTGATGAAGAGCCCGACGCAATAAAGAGGCACCGCCAGGCTAACGTCCAGTACGCCGTTTGACGCCGATAGCCCGGCTGCCATGAGCGGCGCGGCAATCAGTGCCGCCGGCACGCCCCAGCGCGGGTTGTACCAGCCGCGGCCGCCGCGTCCCTCAAACACGACCACAAAGCTAAACAGATACAGCGCCAACGGCAACACCCAGAGAAAAGGTACGGAAGCCACGTTTTGCAGCAATTGATTTGTCGTCGAGAGCAGCAAAACCACGCCCAGCGCCGAAAGGCCGAGCCAAATGGACGCCGACCCCGCGACGGCGCCGTCTGCGGCCGCAGGCTTCAGGCCGATGGCGTCGGGCGCATCGGCGGCCATGACCGTGTCGCCATGTCGGCATTTCCAGGCCGCGCTGGCGCAACCGGCGACGAACAGCAAGTACGCCAGGCTCCAAGCAAGCGCCTGTGCACGCGAACTCAACATGGGTTCGACCACAAAGGGGAAAGCAACCAAACCCAGCAGCGAACCAAGGTTGGAAAGGGCAAACATGCGATACACGCTGCGCGCGGCAAAGCGATGCGCGATCCACGCCTGGAGCAGGGGACCGGTCGAGGAAAGCAGGAAGTACGGCAACCCGATCGTGGTCGCAAGAACCACCAATATCGCCATGGCCGCGTCCTGGCCGCCTACAGGCTTGAGCGCTGCGTTGGGGATGATCGGCAGCAGCGCGAGACTGCAAAACAGCAGCGCGGCGTGAAGGCGAAACTGTTGTGGTGGGCGCAGCCAGCGTACGAGCAGGTGCGCATAGGCATAGCCGGCCAGTAGGACGGATTGGAAAAAGACCATGCAAACTGACCACACGCCCGCGGTGCCGCCGAACCAAGGAAGGATTTGCTTGGCAATGATCGGCTGGACAACGAAAAGAAGCAGCGCGGATAGCGCGATGGTTGCGGCAAACAGGGGCATGGGCCTGCAAAAAAGGACAAAACGGCTATTTTCGCATGCCACATCGCCACAACTGACCTGCGGACACCGTCTTTCTCACGCTAACCGGGATTTGGGGCATTCGTAAGCTATTCCCAAAAGCGGAATGGCCGAGCGCACTGGCCCTGGGGAGGGCAGGGCGCGCGGGAGCGTACCTTTGTTCGATATTCCACCCAGATCACCGGACGATCCGTCTGGCGCAGACGCTACGCCGGACCCCATCACGCTCGAATCATTGGTGCTGCGTTGGCAGGTGCTGGTCGGACGGGACCGACGCCCCAAAGGGATCCGGCTGCAGCTTCGCCGCCGCGGGGAGGTCTGTGCCCTGCCCCTTAGCGCGTTGCTTGACGGGGTGTTAAGAGGATTCGTCGACGACGGATCAACACCTTTTCCCCACGGCTTGGTACTGCTTGCTCCCGTTGAAGGCGCGATCGACGCGGCAATGTCGGTTTGGTCCGCTCCGCGCAACGTGTTGCTCGAAATCCCTGCAGGCGATCTGCAAGATGAGGCGCGTGCGCGAATTTTGTTTGAGTCGCGTCGACAGGGCGTTCGCCAAGCCTTGCGCATGCAAGATGCCATGCCCACACGCGAGCGCGTTCAGTTCTTTCACTATCTCGTGGGACCATCGTCTGCTGTCAAGCGGGCGCCGATCCCCGTTTTGGCGCTCGATTCGGACACGCCGGCGCGCGCCGAAGCGGCGCTCGCGGCCGGTTCGCACGCACTGGTCGGATGGCCGCTGTCGGGTCCACTGGAAAAGTCGCCGCACGAGTTTTCGCCCTCGCAGCGAGCGATCTTTGAACTTGTGCGGCTGATCCGGGCCGATGCAGACGTGCGCGCTCTTGAAAGAATATTTGAAGCAGAACCCTTGCTGGCCTATATGCTGCTGACGCTGGCAAATAGCGTTGCGTTTCGCCGAGGCTCGCCGACCGCGTCGCTACGCCAGGCCGTGGCCTCGATCGGCTACCAACGGCTGATCAAGTGGCTTGTCCTGATCTTGGCAATTTCCACCAAGGATCGCCGCACCGCGCCGCTGATATTCACGACCCTGGTGCGTGGCTATTGCATGGAAAATCTGTGCCTTGCAACAGGGCGTCCTCAGAACGTTGCCGACGAATGTTTCATCGTCGGCGCCTTTTCGCTGCTCGACATGATCACCGGCCAGCCCTTGGCTGCGCTGCTGAGCGAAGTCGGCCTGCCGCAAGATGTCGTCGACGGCTTGCTCGTGGGGCAAGGACCTTATGCGGCCTATCGGCACATCGTGCTAAGCCTGGAATCGGATGACGCCCAGGCGCATCGCGAAGCATGTCTTGCGCTGGAGCTTGACCAAGATGCCGTCAACCGGTCGCTGCTGCGGGCCATTGCCGCCGCCGACGCGATGCTTGCGCTCATGTAGGAGCACAGCGCGCGGCGCCTGCGAGCCGCTTGCGCATCAAACGCGCACGGTGTACTGAGCTGGTCGCGCAAGGCAGCGAGCGGCCTGCTCGGCCCAAAGCTCTTGCACGGACGCATGCCAGGGCGGCAAGGCGCATAAAAGATGTAGTTCCAGCGCCTTGCAAACCTCCGAGAGCTTGCCCACTAGACCTCGACCGTTCTCGACCGAGTCCACTGTATCGACCGATACCCCCGCACGCTGCGACAGCTGCCGGCGGCTCCAACCGCGGCGGATCCGGAAGGCACGCAGGCTGGTCGCGCACGACGGTCTGACGACGGACCAGGCCGTGCGGTCGAATACCGCGATGAGCGTGTGCTCGCCTGGCCAGATGACGTCTTCCATGCGCGCCGCCGCGACCGTACGGATGCGCAGGCTGCGCATCAGCTTCAGCCACGTATCGAGCCGTACGACCATCGGGCGCTCCAGCGCGCGACGAACGTTCTTATACTCGATGCCACTGTCCAAGCTCAGGCGGTACGTCGCCGGCGGCTGCAGCAGCCGAAGATGCCCAACCAGATCGACGAGCGTGAGCACGGTGGCCGATCCGCTGGCGCGTGCTTCAAACGCCGTGTCACAGATCGGTCGGTTCGATGCAGAGATGACTGGCATGGCGCCCACGATGCTCGGGGCAAAAGCGCCAGTCAAGATCCAGTCGAATATTCACACGCCGGCCATGGGCGTGATCACCCGCATCGCGAGCCCGCAGCGACTACTTCGCAGCAGCGCGACGGCCGACCGCGCGCACGCTAGAGCGTGCGGCAATTTTGGCCGCAGGCGTTTTGCGTGCTGCTGCGCTCTTGCCCGATTTGGGCGGCACCGGTGGACGGCTCTTCGTGCGATGCGCCGCAACCGGCTTGGAAGCCGCTTTGGCGCTTGCGGCCTTGGCAACCGGGAGCGGTTTTGCGGTCTTGGCCGCAGGCTTCGCGCGCTCTTGCGGCGGCGGCGACGTCGGGGCCGTCCCTACCGGCGCCCGGGCCGCATGCCCGGGTGCTTGCCTTTTTGCCACCGCTCGTTCAGGTCTGCTCTCGAATTCGAACCCGGTTGAGCCATCGGGTTTGCGCACAAGAAACGCTGCGAACTTGCGGCGGGTTCGATTGGAGACGAAGCCACGCAGCAGATCCGTGCGGCCATCGCGCAACAATTTGCGCATTTGTTCCAGCTCGATCGGCTGCTGCAAGATGACACGCCCGGAGCGAAAGTCGCAGCTGCGGGCGGCCCCGACCGATTTCTCGCACACGTACGCCATGGGCTGCTCGTACACGTTGGCGCCGCATTTGGGGCACGATCCAACGGGCGCGAGGCCGCTGAAGTCGATCTCCGCGCTGTCGCCGTCAGCAACCGCGTTCCCAAAATCAAATTCCAACTTGAATTCGGGGGAAATCTTCAGCGCCGCCGCAAAAGGTCTTCCGGCCTTGCTGCGAAATCCGGTCAGCGGTCCAATGCTGCGATCCTTGAGCAGCTGTTCGACTTCATCGTATTCAAAGGTTCGGCTCGCGGGGTGTTTGGGAAGTGAAAAATCGCAGCGCGTGCAAGCAAAGCGACGATAATTCTCCTGAACGGTCGCACCGCATTTCGGACAAGGCGTTCGCAAAGTCTCGTAATCGCCCGGCACGGTATCGGATTCATAGCTCTTGGCACGCTGGACGATTCGCTTTGTTATTTGCGCGATGTCGCGCATGAATACATCGCGCCGCAGCGAGCCGTGTTCCATGAGTGCCAGACGATGCTCCCACTCGCCCGTGAGCTCAGGAGCAGTCAGTTCGTCGATTCCCAGTCCGCGCAGTAGCGTCAAGAGCTGAAACGCCTTGGCCGTCGGATGCAATTCTCGCCCGTCGCGCACGAGGTAGCGTTCGGCGATCAGGCCCTCGATGATCGCCGCTCTCGTTGCCGGGGTCCCCAGCCCCTTTCCCTCCATCGCGGCACGCAGTTCGTCATCGTCGACGAGTTTGCCCGCTCCCTCCATGGCGGAGAGCAGCGTCGCCTCGGTATATCGCGCGGGCGGCTTGGTCTGCAACGCCTTGGCTTCGGCGGCAAGCGTCCGTACGCGTTCTGCCGCTTCCACAGCCACCAGCATCGCCTGCTCGGCTTGCGCCTCGCGACCGTACACAATCAGCCACCCCGGCTCAGTGAGTACCTTGCCTTCGGTCTTGAAGTGCTGCCCCTCGACCAGCGTGATACGTGTGGTCAGAAGATATTCGGCGGCCGGGTGAAACACCGCCAGGAAACGTCGAACGACCAGATCGTAGATCTTGTGCTCGGCCTCCGAGAGTGCCGACGGCGGCTGCAGGGTCGGAACGATCGCGAAGTGATCCGAAATCTTCGTGTCGTCGAACACGCGGCGATTGGGACGCACCCAGCCCTTCTCCAGGATGCGGGCCGCATGGGGCGCGTATTCACGCAACCCCGGTGCGACGGCAGCACGCTTTGTCGCAGAGGTGCCCACCATCGTCTTCAGGGTCTGCCGGACGACCTCGATGTAATCTTGTGGTAGCGCGCGCGAGTCGGTACGAGGATAGGTCAGGACTTTGTGTTTCTCGTATAGCGCCTGTGCCAATGAGAGCGTGGTCTTGGCCGAAAAGCCAAAGCGCGCATTGCCCTCGCGCTGCAGGGAGGTCAGATCAAACAGCAGCGGCGAGAGCTGGGAACTGGGTTTTGATTCCTCGCTGACCGTACCCGATTTGCCGCTACAAGCGGCGGCGATCGCCTCGGCGGCGGCGCGGTCCCAGATTCGCTCGGCTCTGGCCTCCGCGTCGTCCTCGCGCTTTTTAAAGCCCGGGTCGAACCAGCGCCCATCGTAGGCGCCGGCACGGCATCCAAATCGAGCGTGCACTTCCCAGTAATCCCGCGCGACGAACTTACGGATCCGGTCCTCGCGCTCGACGACAATGGCCAGTGTGGGGGTCTGCACGCGACCAACGGTCGTCAGAAAAAAGCCCCCATCCTTACTATTGAAGGCCGTCATTGCTCGAGTGCCATTGATTCCGACGAGCCAATCGGCTTCGGATCGGCAGCGCGCAGCGTCGGCCAGAGGCTGCATTTGCGCGTCCGATCGCAGCTGTGCGAAGCCCTCGCGTATGGCCGCTGGCGTCATCGATTGCAGCCATAGGCGTCGGATCGGCTGCTTGGCGCCGGTATGCTGGACAATGTATCGGAAGATCAACTCGCCCTCGCGACCGGCGTCGCAGGCGTTAATGAGCGCGCCAACGTCTTTTCGCCGGATGAGCTTGGTGAGCAACTTCAGGCGTGCTTCCGAGCGCTCGATGGGCCGCAGCACGAACGCAGGCGGGATCACTGGCAGATGGGCAAAGCTCCACTTGCCGCGCTTGACCTCATATTGCTCGGGTTCGTGCAGCTCCAGCAGGTGACCAATGGCCGAGGTCAGCACATAAATGTCACTTTCATAAAAATCCTGGTGCTTTTCGAACCCGCCCAGCGAGCGCGCGATATCGGCAGCGACCGACGGCTTTTCGGCGATTATTAGCGTCTTCTTGCTCATGAAGTTTCGACTGATTACTGCCCAATGCACTCGTGTCGCCCCGCGGCGCCGACTTTTGTTGTCAGAAAGTCGGCCCGCCAAGGCTGGGGCACGGCCGACTCCCTTTTTTCAGGATAACAACGAAATGAAAACGCTGCACGCCAAGAGCGAGCGCGTGACTGCGACTGGCGGGCAATCGCAGGGTCAATGCATTGCGCGTGGGTCCGGGTCGTCGTCGAGCAACTCCTCGAGCAGCAGGAAGTCGACGTCCGCCGAGTGGCTCCAGAGCACCATGAGAACAATGATTTTCATCGTCGCGACGGAAAGCGCAGGATCATTGATCGCCAGCGCCCGCTCAATGACGATCTCTCGTTGGCTCGGGGAAAGTTGCCGTGCACAGTCCAGATACATCAGAAAGCCCACGGCCGCGGCGCCCAGTTGCTCTGTCTCGGCCGGCGAGTAGATGCGCGGACTGCGACTGTCGTCCAGAGCCTTCGAATCGGCGTTCTGGACGATGCGTGCTAGCCCCTGTAGCCAGGAGAGCGCCTCGTGAATTTCCTCGTCGTCAAAACCGGCGTCGGCCAGGGTGCGGCCCAGAGCCGTGGCGTCGCGGCAGGCCTCGAACGCGCGGTAGTTCTCGTACAAATAGACGAGGACGTCAAACATGGATGCGGGCACTGTAATGCCCTTGGCCGTAACTTGCAATCGGCTGACGCGTGCGCAATTGCCTGGGCTCAAGCCGTAGCGCACGGTCGGCAAGCGCGGTGCGGGGCGGTCATCGGAAAGACGGTCGGTTTTCTCCAGACATTGCCCCGAAGACCCACGGCGATCCGCGATCGGCCGATCCTTCTCGGCACGTTCGCACTTCGCCATGCATGGCCTTGCGCCTTGCGGCATTGGCAAGAACGACAGTGCAATCTCTTAGCGGCACGCGGACCACCGAAACGCCGCGCCAGCGACGGTGGCACTGGATCGAGCCGCTGCGCGATGGAAACTGGCAATCCCGAGCGATAGGGCGCTTTGACTTAGCAGCGCTGCGCTAGCGGCCTGCCGAGCCCATCACCGGCTGCGCTCGCGCACTGATCGGCTTGCCATCGGGCTGCGCGAACCGATCGCCGACCGCAACGGGCCCACTGGCGGAAACCATCAGCGCGTAAGAAATTCCGTCAAAAAGGCGGAACACAAACAAGTTGCCAATGGACTCGTCGGGAAGCTTGACCTTCTCGTGCCCGGCCTGGGTGCGATCGACAATGGTGTCGCCGTTATGCAGAACTGCCAAGACGGTGCCGATTTCCAAACCGTCGTTGCGGCCCCGGTTGAGCGTCACGATGCTGCCCGTTCCCACCGACGCCTCGCCCCCATACACCGAGACAATGCGGCCCTCGACGTCTTTTTCGGAGCGATGCGGAACGTAGTTGATGAGCTCCTGGTGGCCGATGGGGACGAGACGGTCGCCGACGCCGATCTCTTGCTTGCTTTCGACGATCGATAAGGTCGTCACCTCTGCGCGCTTGGTCACGCGGGCGCTACCTAGGTACAGCGCTTCGTAGGCAATGGGCGACTTGCGTTCAACGTCGTCGGGATCAAAAAGCGCCTCGGCGGGGCGAAAGACGTGGTAGGTCTGGACGGCGTCATTGCCAATGCCGCGCGCGTACGCGGTATCGCCCACACCGAGAAAGACACGGTCCTCCGGCGTTGCGACGATACGCGGAAAACTCTCGAGCTCGGAGGCGGCGACAACGATCGGCTGCGATAGGAAAGGTTCAATCAGGTTGTTCGGAATGCTGGTGATCGCCGCGGCTGCCTCGCCGCCCAGATCGCGTGCGCGCGGGGTCAACTTTTCGGTGGGAGTCGGCGGCGCGGCCGGCGGCGGCGGTGGCGGCGGCGCGGCCGGCGCTGGAGCCTCTTTGGTCGTTGGTGCACCGCCCGCCAGCACGAGCTGCGCTCGTCCGTCAGCGGTCTTGACCAGCACCAAGGTTTGCCCCGGGTAAATTAGGTGTGGATTGTGAATCTGGGTGCGATTCATGCCCCACAATTCCGGCCAGCGCCAGGGTGACTTCAAAAACAGCGTGGCAATTGACCAGAGCGTGTCACCACGCTTGATCGTGTAACTGGCCGGCGCTCCGGGCGCCAGGTCCGAGATTGCCACGCCGCCGGCAGCGACTTTTTCCGCCGTTTCGCGCTGTTCCGGCGTGATCGGGTATCGCTCCCCCGCGCCGGCGGCGTTGGCCGTTTGCGACGCCGTCGCGACACACCATCCGATGAGCCCACCGAGCAGCAGTTTGGCCACCGCTTTGTGCCAAGTGTGGGCGCAGCGCGCGCATACACTGTCAGCGGTTGGGACGCTAGACTCGCGTGCGCCACTGGCGCCTTCGAGTACGCGTTCCGAGGTCGTCGTAAGACACGTGCAGGGAATTGTCATGTTTGCTAGGGCCTTCATCGAAGTAATCCGCAGCCCGAGCGCAGTTGGCAACAACGTTGTGCGCCGTGGACTCGGAGCCGAAATTTTCCACCGAATATTGCTTGGTCGCAACGAATCTTTACAGACGGTTCAATCACGGTACTGGGTTATTTGCCTTGAATTCGGACGTTTAGCGCTTTGAACATGGCCGCACGCACGATAATCGAATACCCGGATCCGCGCCTGCACCGGGTTGCCAAGGTGGTGACGGCCTTCGATGAAAAACTCAGAGAACTCGTTCAGGACATGGGCGAGACGATGTATGCGTCCGCGGGAGTCGGACTTGCTGCTACCCAGATCGACGCGGGCCTGCGGGTGATTGTCATGGACCTTTCGGAGGCCAAGAACGAGTTGCGCGTTTTCGTTAATCCGATCGTAATCTGGAGTTCGGCGGAGGTCGCGACCTGCGAAGAGGGTTGCCTTTCGGTGCCGGGAATCTTTGAGCTGGTGCAACGCCCCGCGCAAGTGCGGCTGCGTGCGCAAGGCGTCGAGGGCGCGGCCTTTGAGCTCGAGTGCTCGGGCACATTGGCGGTTTGCGTGCAACATGAGATCGATCATCTCGATGGCAAGGTATTTGTCGAGCGTTTGTCGCTGTTAAAGCAGGCGCGAATTCGCGCCAAGTTGCGCAAGCAACACTTGCGGCGTTGAGCTGCCGGTAGCCATCGCCTTCATGCGCATCGCTTTTGCCGGCACCCCGGACTTTGCCGCCACCGCCCTGCAGGCGCTGCTTGCGGCCGGATACGAGGTCTGTCTTGTGCTGTGCCAACCCGACCGGCCTGCCGGGCGAGGGCAACAAGTGCAGGCGGCACCGGTGAAGCGCTTGGCCCTGGAACACGCAATTCCGGTACTGTCGCCCTCGAGCCTTCGGGCCGAACGCGCGGGCGATGAGGCCGAGCAGGCGCTGGCGCAGCTGCGCGCAGCGCAACCCGATGTGCTGGTGGTCGCTGCGTACGGCCTGTTGCTGCCGGAGAACGTGCTGCAAATTCCGCGCGGGCTTGCGCTGCCCGACGGCTTGGTCGGGGCCATCAACATCCACGCCTCCTTGTTGCCGCGCTGGCGCGGCGCGGCGCCTGTGGTGCGCGCGATCGAGGCCGGCGACCGGCAAACGGGCATCACCATCATGCAGATGGACGCCGGCCTCGACACGGGGCCGATTTTGCTGATGGAGTCCATCGAAATCGGTGCGCAGGAAACCGCGGGCGAACTTACCGAGCGCCTCGCACTGCTTGGGGCACGCTTGATCGTCACCGCGCTGCGGCAGATCGCGCGGTGCCAGCTGCGATCGCGGGCGCAACCCACGGAGGGCATCGTCTACGCACGAAAAGTCCAAAAGCGCGAAGCGTGGATCGACTGGCGCGAACCAGCCGAGCGGCTCGCAGCGCGCGTACGCGCCTTTGATCCGTTTCCGGGCGCGTGCGGTCGCATCGCCGGACAGTCGATAAAGCTCTGGCGCGCGCAGCCAGTGGTTGCATCGGGGCCTGCTTCGGGGGCGCATGCATCGCTGCCGGGAACGGTGCTGCAGGCCAGTGCCGAGGGCCTGCTCGTGGCCTGCGGTGAGGGATTGCTGCGCTTGGAGCAGTTGCAGCGCCCCGGTGGCCGACGCCTCGAGGCGCGTGAATTTCTCGCGCGAACGCCGATTGCGCCGGGCGCAAAGTGGGACCCGCCGGAGCAAGCGGGTGATGTCGACTGACGGGGGCGAAGGCGGGCGTGCCCCCGCGCTGGCCGAGGCGCTGGTGCTCGCCAGCGGGGCATGGTCGCGGCTGCGGTCGGGCCACGCTCTGGATGAGGCGCTGCAGTTCGTGCTGCAGCAAGGTTGGGCATCGGGCACCGTTGCCGACGCGCGTTTGGCGGGCGCGGTGCGCGACGTCACTGCGGCCGCGGTACGACGCTGCGCGGTATTGGAATTTGTGGTTGGCGAGCTGCTTCATCGGCCGGCCGATCCGGCAGTACGCGCGCTGCTGGCAGTTTCGCTTGCGCAGCTGCTTGCGAACTCCTACAGCCCCTTCACGCTGGTTGATCAAGCCGTGCGCGCGGCACGATTGCGCCCGCAGACTGCGGGCGCGGCCGCACTGGTCAACGCGGTGCTGCGCGAATTCTTGCGACAACGTGCGGCGCTGGAAGCGCAGGCCGGCGCCGACCCGGCCCGCCGATTTAACGTGCCGGCGTGGTGGATGCAGCGCTTGCAAACGCAATATGGCGCGAGCGCCCAGCAGGTGCTGATCGCGCAGCTCGAGGAGCCGCCCCTTGTCTTGCGCGTGAATCCTCGCCGCGCCACGCCGACGCAGATGCTCGCGCACTTTGCGACCAAGGGCCTGGAGGCGAGCCCGGTGGGCGACTCGGCGATCTGGTTGCATCGAGCCGTTGGTGTCGATCGGATTCCCGGATTTGCCGAGGGACTTGTGTCGGTTCAGGACGCAGGCGCTCAGCTGGCCGCGCCTTGGCTGGGCACTTGCGACGGCATGCGTGTGCTCGATGCGTGTGCGGCGCCCGGAGGCAAGGCCACGCATCTTTTGGAGCTTGCCGATTGCCAGATGGATGCCGTTGACGCCGATCCGCAGCGAGCTGCGCTCATTGATTCGAACTTGCGTCGCCTGGGGCTGGCCGGGCCCAATGCGCGCGTTTTTGTTGCCGACGTCCTTCAAAGCGCAAGCTACTGGGACCGGGTGCCATACGATCGGATTCTTCTCGACGCCCCATGCTCGGCATCCGGTGTGGTGCGACGCCATCCGGAGATCCCGCTGCTGCGGCGGGCCTCCGATGTTGCGAAATTGGCAACGCGACAGGCCAAAATGCTCCAGGCCCTGTGGCCGCTGCTTGCTCCGGCTGGTAGATTGCTCTACGTGGTGTGTTCGGTATTTGCGGAAGAGGGTCGACGGCAGATTGCAGCGTTTGTACGAAGGCAACCTGGCGTGCGACGAATCCGTCTACCCGGTGGCGATCCGATCGGTTTGCAATTGCTGCCCAATTCCGTTGCCGGCGCTTCAATGCGGAGGTTGGGGGGGGCCGAACCCGTTCTGCACGACGGTTTTTTCTACGCGCTGCTCGAAAAGATCTAAGACTCAGATGCGCGCATCGGCTCGTCACGACCGGGGCGTAGTTTGCCAGTGCCTGGCCGCCGTGGCCCGTCCGCGCACAGGGCTTGGCCGCGCCTGGTTGCTCGCACTTTTGGTCGTACTGTTGAGCCCCTCGTTGCTGGCACGCGCCGAGGATCGAATCTCGGTGTCGCGGGCAACGGTCAGCGTGCGCTCCGGCGCCGACCCGGGCACTTTCGTCGATGCGCAGTTTGACTTTGATCTGCCCCTGTCGCTGCGCGAGGCCGTCGACCACGGCATCGCCTTGTACTTTGTCATTGAACTGGAAGTATCGCGTAGCCGTTGGTACTGGTTTGACAAGCGTTTGCTAGATGATTCCATCCAATACCGTTTGAGCTTTAGCCCGCTCACGCGGCAGTACCGCCTGGCCCGTGGCGGCTTGGCGCAGCCGTTTGATTCGCTCGACCAAGCCCTTGCCACCATGCGACGGGTTACGCAGTGGCGCGTTGCCGGCGAATCGCTGTTCGAAAGCGGCAAGACCCTGGGGCAAATCCGCATGCGCCTGGATACCTCGATGCTGCCCAAGCCCTTTCAGGTCAACGCATTGACAGATCCCGACTGGGTGCTAGCGTCCGACTGGTCCCGACTTGCGCTGGCGAGCGACAATCCGCACTGACAGCGCTTCGCGCCCCCATTTGTCCAGACGACCTATTGCCCCATGTCACGCGTCATCCGCTACGGTCTGATCGGCGGCCTGTCCCTAGCCGGCGTGTTGCTGTTCGTGTTGACATCCGCCAGCAGCAATTCGCGCGCTTTCGAGCGCAACTACCCGATCTTGTTGGTGGCAAACGGCGCTATTGCATTGGTGCTGTTCGTGCTCGTTACCGCACTGGCGGTACGGCTTTTGCGGCGCGTTCGCGCGCGGCGTTTCGGCGCGCGACTAATGGCGCGATTTGCAATCGCGTTCGCGCTTATGGGGGTTGTCCCAGGTGCCCTCGTCTATGTTGTTTCGTCGCAGTTTCTTCTTCGATCCGTCGAATCCTGGTTCAACGTGAAGGTTGAAGGAGCCCTTGAATCGGGATTGGCACTCGGGCGCGCGGTCCTGGAAACGCAGCGAGACGAACTAAAGGCCAAGGCACGCGCCATGGCGCTGGAATTAAGCGATGCCTCCGCCACAGAAGGCCCCCGCGACCTGGAGCGATTGCGCGAACGCCTGGGGGTTCAGCAGGCCACCGTCGTAAGTGCGAGCGGCAAGCTGGTATGGTCGAGCAGTGCGCCGGGTTTTGATCTGGCGCCGACGATGCCCAGCGCCAGCAATTTGCGAACTGCGCTTGCCGCGGGCGGCTATGCTCTGATTGAGGGTGACGAACTTGCGACCGAACCGCTCGGCGGGCTGCGCACCCGCGTGATCGTTCCGATTCCTATGGGCGCAAGCGGGCGCGGTTTCGGTAACGGTAACCTGGCCCCTTCGGGGGCGCACGCGGCCAGCGGCTTGCGTGTTCCCGGCGCGCCTCGCATACGCATCGAAGAGCCGCGTTTTTTGCAGCTCACGCAGTCCGTAGCGGCGCAGGTCGCGGCCAACGCAAAGGCGCTGCAAACCGGTTACGGCGAGTACCAGCAACTGTCGCTGGCGCGCTCGGGCTTGCAAGGTATTTACCGGCTCACCTTGGCCCTAACGCTATTGCTGGCGGTGTTTGCCGCGATCGCCTCCGGGGTGCTGTTGGCCTCATCGATGACCGCGCCGCTGGTGGAACTGGCCGCCGGCACCAAGGCGGTCGCAGAAGGCGATTTTCGTCCGGTACGAGAATTTCGCGGCAACGATGAGCTTAATTTGCTGCCACAAGCGTTTAACGCGATGACACGCCAGCTGGCGGAGGCGCGCAACGCCGTGGAAACGCGCTCTCGCCAGCTGGAGGCGGCGCGCGCGTATCTTGAGCGGTTGCTCGCAAACCTCTCGGCCGGTGTTATCGTTCTTGACGAAGAATTTGCCATCGTCACGGCCAATTACGGTGCAGGAAGGATACTGGGCTTGCCGCTGGCGACGCGCGCGGGCCGCTCGCTGCATGAGCAAATGCCGCAGCTGGCACAGCTGCTGTCGAGCGCATTTCGCGACCAGGCGCTGGTGGCTACCCCGAAGGACTCCTGGCAGCAACAAATGCAGCTACAGCGGTTTGGCGCACCGGCCGACGCCGCACCGTTGGCCCTTTTGGTACGCGGTTCGCGCTTGCCGCTGGAAGATGGCCTTGGCTATGTCGTGGTCTTCGACGACATTACGCAGGTGATTTCGGCGCAGCGCGCCGTTGCCTGGGGTGAAGTCGCCCGGCGCCTGGCGCACGAAATCAAAAACCCGCTCACGCCGATCCAGTTGGCGGCCGAGCGATTGCGCATGAAGCTCGGCTCCGCGCTAGATCAAGACCAGCTGCAGGTGCTCGAGCGCGGCACTACGACCATTGTCAACCAGGTCGCAGCTCTGAAGCGAATGGTTGACGAGTTTCGCGATTACGCGCGGATGCCGGCGGCTCGTCCTGCGCCACTGGATTTGAACGCGCTGGTCGAGGAGATCGGTGCCCTTTACGGCGCCGAAAGCGGCGAAACGGCGGCCGTGGCCGGCAAAGCCCGCGATGGGGAAGAATCGACGCGGGTCGAACTGCGGCTGGCGCCGGGACTGCCGCTACTGGAGGCCGATGCCGGTCAGATCCGCCAAGTGATCCATAATCTGGTTGGCAACGCGTTGGAGTCAATTTCCGGGGGTCAGACCGATGCCGCCGCAAGGCGACAGAGCTTTCGTCCCGGGTTGGTGGTGGTGCGCACCGAAATGGTCGCAATTGAGCATCCGGGACGCGCGGGCGCGCTTCCCGCCGCGCGGGCCGTGCGCCTATCGGTCGAAGACAACGGGCCGGGCTTCCCGGCGAATATACTTAGGCGCGCATTCGAACCATACATCACGACGAAACCGCGGGGCACGGGATTGGGACTGGCTCTAGTAAAAAAGATCATCGATGAACACGATGGCAAAATCGAGATCATCAATCGCGAAGGCGCCTCCGGTGCAACCGTGACCATCGTCTTGCATCGTCTTACTCGGGCACGGACGCCCGTGGCCGAGCCGCTTTGAAGCGCACGAAGTACCCATGGCAAACATACTAGTCGTAGACGACGAAATTGGAATTCGCGAGCTGTTGTCGGAGATTCTTTCCGACGAAGGCCACGTTGTGACCACGGCCGACAGCGCCTCCTCAGCGCGCGATTTGCGGCTGCAGTCGGCCCCGGATCTGATCTTGCTCGATATCTGGATGCCCGACACCGACGGGGTGACCTTGCTCAAGGAGTGGGTCGCCGGTGGGCCGCTCACCGTGCCCGTGATCATGATGTCCGGGCACGCGACGCTGGAAACCGCCGGCGAAGCCACGCGGCTGGGGGCACTCGATTTCCTGGAAAAGCCAATTGCGCTTTCGCGTTTGCTTGGGGCCGTGCGCAGTGGTCTGGATCAGGCCCAGCGCCTGCGCGGGCCGCGGCCCGCACCCAACGCCTCGAGCGCGTCGGAGGACGCAGCGCTACCTCGCACGCGCTCCCCCGTCAGCGATCCGCCCGCACGGGAGCGTGCTTCCCCGGGCACGCAGGGGCTGGCCATTAACCTGGACCAGCCGCTGCGCGAGGCCAGAGATCAGTTCGAGCGCGTGTATTTCGAATACCAGCTTTCCAAGGAAAGCTACAGCATGACGCGCGTTGCCGATCGCGCTGGCCTGGAGCGCACACATTTGTACCGCAAGCTTAAGCAACTTGGCGTGGAGCTGGGGCGCGGTGCCAGACGCTCCGAGCGCTATGAGACGCCGCCGCTGGCCGAGAAGGGCACAACTGCCGGCAACGGCCAGGACGAGTAGTCCGCACGGCGCCTGCGCCAGTCGCAGCCCGCTCTCGAAGGTTTGCTGTCAATGGACCAGATTCGCGTGCGCGGAGCACGCACGCACAATCTTCGCAATGTCGATGTGGACCTGCCGCGCAACCGGCTGATCGTGATTACGGGGCTATCTGGCTCCGGCAAGAGTTCGCTGGCCTTTGACACACTGTATGCCGAGGGACAGCGTCGGTATGTAGAGTCGCTCTCCTCATACGCGCGGCAATTTCTCCAGATCATGGAGAAGCCCGATGTTGACCAGATCGAGGGACTTTGTCCGGCGATCGCGATCCAGCAACGTGGTGCAAACGCCAATCCGCGCTCGACTGTTGGGACCGTAACGGAGATTCACGACTACCTGCGCCTGCTGTTTGCACGGGCCGGAGAAGCTTACTGTCCGAATCACCCCGAGCTGCCCTTAAGCGCGCACAGCGTGACACAAATGGTCGACCACGCGATGGCATTGGCGGAAGGCACCTCCTTGATGGTGCTTGCGCCAATGGTCCAGAGCCGCAAGGGGAACTATTCGGAACTACTCGACGACTTGCGCACGCGCGGATTCGTGCGCTTTCGCGTCGATGGCTCCATCGCCGACGCGGATCATCTGCCGAATATGGCGCGCGGTGAGACCCACAGCATCGATGTTGTCGTCGACCGGCTGCGGACTCGTCCCTCGTCTCGAACACGCCTGGCCGAGTCGATCGAGACCGCGCTGCGACTCTCCGATGGCAAGGTGCACTTGCTCGATGTGGACCGCGGCGATGAGGTTTCCCTTTCGAGTCGTTACGCTTGCCCACGTTGTGGCTTTGCGGCGCCCGCACTGGAGCCGCGACTGTTTTCCTTTAACAGTCCTTTTGGTGCGTGCCCGAGCTGTGCCGGCCTGGGCCAGGTTGAGTTCTTCGATCCACAGCGAGTGATCGCTCATCCTCAGTTGACGCTCGGCGCCGGTGCGATCAGCGGATGGGACGCGCGCAACCGTCAGAGCCATGCGCGTCTTATGGCGCTTGCCCAGCAATGTGCAGTGGACGCGACGCTGCCGTGGGAGCGTCTGCCGGAGTTTTTCCGCAACCTGGTTTTGTATGGGAACGAAACGATCGGAACCGACGATCGCTCGGTTGGCGGTGGCGCGCCACCGCACTTTGCGGGGGTGTTGCCAACCCTCGAGCGGCGTTGGCGCGAAACCCAATCGCCGAGCGTACGCGATGCGCTGGCGCAACTGCGTGGCCTGCGGCCGTGTCCCGATTGCAACGGCACGCGATTGCGGCGTGAGGCACGCTTTGTTTTCGTAGGTCAGAAGGCGAAGCGACGAGCTATTTTTGAGCTCGAGGCCCAGTCACTGGAGAAAGCGCGCGACTTGATCGAGTCACTGACCCTGGAGGGCGCACGCCGCGAAGTTGCCCAGCCGATCATTGCGGAAATCGCCGCGCGGCTGCGCTTTCTCAATGATGTCGGTCTGGGGTATCTGTCCCTGGACCGTGCCGCCGATACCTTGTCGGGCGGCGAAGCGCAGCGCATACGCCTTGCCTCGCAGATCGGATCTGGACTTACCGGAGTGCTTTACGTGCTCGATGAGCCCTCGATCGGTTTGCATCAGCGCGACAATGAGCGGCTGATCCAGACGCTGCGCCGACTGCGCGACCTGGGCAATACCGTTCTTGTCGTCGAACACGACGAGGAGATGATTCGAAGCGCTGACCACGTAATCGACATGGGGCCGGGCGCCGGGGAGCATGGGGGCGCGGTAATTGCACAGGGATCACCCGCGCAACTGCTCGAGCAGGAGCAATCGCTGACCGGCGCGTTTTTGTCCGGCCGGCGGCAGATCACTCAGACGCCGGCTCGGCTGCCCGCGCCGACGCATTGGTTGCGGCTGCTGGGCGCCCGCGGCAACAACCTGCGCGGTATCGATCTGGCCTTGCCTTTGGGCCGGATGGTATGCGTTACCGGAGTATCGGGTTCTGGCAAGTCGACGCTCATCAATGACACCCTGACGCGGGCACTGGAGCGTCGGCTCAACGGTTCCGGGGCGGAGCCGGCGCCTTTTACCGCGATCGAGGACGCGGAACAAATTGACAAGATCGTGAGTATTGATCAGGCCCCCATCGGGCGCACACCGCGCAGCAATCCTGCGACCTATTCGGGAGTCTTTGGGCCCATCCGAGAGCTATTTGCCGGCACCGTAACGGCGCGCGAGCGCGGCTATGACGCGGGGCGCTTTTCATTCAACGTGGCCGGGGGCCGCTGCGAGGCATGCCAAGGCGACGGACTGATCAAGGTGGCGATGCATTTTTTGCCCGACATTTACGTCCCGTGCGAAAGCTGCTCGGGCAAGCGCTACAACCGCGAAACGCTGGAGGTTCTGTACAAGGGACGCAACGTCGCCGAAGTGCTGGACCTTAGCGTCGATCAGGCCCGCGAAACGTTCGGCGCCGTTCCGGTGCTCGAGCGCAAGCTGCGCACGCTACAGGAGGTGGGCCTGGGTTACGTGCGTTTGGGGCAAAGCGCAACGACGCTCTCGGGCGGGGAAGCGCAGCGAATCAAGCTCGCGCAGGAGCTATCGAAGCGCGATACGGGCCGCACGCTGTATGTCCTGGATGAGCCGACGACGGGGCTGCACTTTCAGGACATTGCGTTGTTGCTCAAGGTGTTGCATCGTTTGCGCGACGCTGGCAATACGATTGTTGTGATCGAACACAACCTGGACGTAATCAAGACCGCCGATTGGATCATCGACCTGGGTCCCGAGGGCGGTCAATACGGCGGACGCATTGTTGCCGCAGGCACGCCGGAAGATATCGCCGCGGTGGCCGGCAGTCACACGGGGGCGTACCTGCGCCGGGGGACGGCGGCACAAAGACTCGTGGCTTTGGTGTAGCAAGCCGTCGCCGATCGGTTTGTGCTAGCTGCCGGACCCGTTGGACGGGCTTAGGGTTTCGATATCGCCGGCGAACATATCCCGAAATGCCGCGTAACTAGATAAAAAAATCAGCGGTAGCAGAAAAAACCAGCCGATCATGAACATCAGGGTCGCT
>Ga0187781_10000300_pt1 | contig 35457 bp, 26 predicted proteins | sample 0715_SJ02_MP02_2_FD_132447 | JGI IMG/M metagenome (GOLD analysis project Ga0187781, IMG submission 132447) | Tropical peat soil microbial communities from peatlands in Department of Meta, Colombia - 0715_SJ02_MP02_20_MG | ecosystem: Environmental > Terrestrial > Soil > Wetlands > Peat | place... | reverse complement strand
TTCCGCGAAATTTCTTCGTGTTCGAATTTCGAAAGCTTCCAGGCGGGGCGCGCCAACATTCGTTATCGTCCAGAAGGGAAGAACAAAACCGAGCTGGTGCACACGCTCAACGGCAGCGGCCTGGCGGTTGGGCGCACCTGGGTTGCCATCGTCGAGAACTATCAGCAAGCCGACGGCAGCGTGCGCATTCCCGAAGCTTTGCAACCCTACATGGGTACAGACCGCATCCAACCCCGAAGCCTATGAATGGCACGCGTGTGAGTCGTAAACTTGAGACGTAAACTTAAGACGTGTGACGCACGGCCCGCGCCGGTGAGCGCATTTGCCATCCTATGAATTCGCCAATACACTTGCACCAACCCGAAACCGTCCTCAGGGTGCCGAAAGTCCCCGACTCTTCCATGGGCCCGATCTGGCGCACAATCCGCGGATACATCCTCTGGTCCTACGAGCGCGGCAGCCTGCATTACGACATCATGGTCACGCTCATTCTTCTTTTTGTCTTTGTCTCGCCATACTACATCAATTACAAGGACAAGCCGGTCGAGCACATTCCGAAACTGACCGGAGTGATCGTCATTCCCGGAGCCAAGGGCGAACTTATCTATCAGATTCAGGCCTCGGCAGTGGATGCCACGGGCGACGTTCAGGGCCAGCTGGAACGGATCATTGAGCCAATCTCCGGCGCCGTCAGTATCACGAATATTGAGACGGAGAAGAATGCCTCCGGCCACCTGCAGAGTTACAAGGTGTGGGTGAAGAAGGAATAGCACCGAGCGAGAAGACCCTGTAATGAGACTTGATTTCAGAGCGGGAGCGCTTGCGATTGCCGTGATGGCCTGCTTGTTGCCCCGAGCCGCCGCCCAGATAGCGGGTGAGTCTCCCGAGCTGGAGCATGTGCTCGCCCAGATGGACGCCTCGGCCAAGACCTTTAAGGCGATCGAGGCGGACGTGACCTGGGACGAATACACGAGCGCCGTCAAAGAGACGGACACCGAGGAGGGCAAGATCTATTGCCGGCGCGAGAACGGTGAAATTCAGATGGCTGTCGATTTCACCGTGCCGGATAAGAAGTACGTTCTCTATAGCGGCGGGAAAGTGCAGATCTATCAGCCCAAGATCGATCAGGTCAACGAATACCTGCCGGGCAAAAACCGTGGCGACGTCGAGAGCTTCCTGGTGCTGGGCTTCGGGGGAAGCGGGCACGATTTGTTCAAATCGTATGCGGTGCGCTTGCTCAAGACCGAAACCGTTGGCGGTGTCGCCGCCGACGAGCTGGAACTGGTACCCAAGTCCGACCGTCTGCGTAACAATATCGCGCGTATCCTGCTCTGGATTGACCCGGCAAAAGGAATCATGGTGCAGCAGCAGTTATTCGAGCCGGGGGGTGACTATCGTCTCGCCAAGTATTCGGATATTAAGTCCGTTCCCAAGCTTCCGGACAATGTCTTCAAGTTAAAAACAACATCCAAGACCAAGTTCGTGTCGCCGCAGGGTTAGGGAAAGACGCGGAAAAACCCTTATTTGACGCCGCATCTATCGCGGTTTTGGCTGCATTCGCAAATATCTCGCTTGAACCAACAAAATCAAGCTGAAAAACCGGCTCCAAGACGATATACTGCACAAAGTCCTTCAAATCAGGGTCCGAATGGCAAAAGTTTTTACGATCCCAGTTCCGCCGGATCTGAACCGCAAACGGCGCGAGCGAACCTCCGATCCGCGCTACGTCGACGGCCAGAAAATGCTGGTGGAGGCCATGAAATATCTGGCCCAGTGCGATCCCGTGGCCAACCGCAGCGCCATCGAGCTGCTGTCCGAGCATGTCCGCACCCGCTTCCGCATGACCGACTCGCCGCTCAGCTAAAGCAGCTTCACAAAAGGTGCGGGGAACCTCAGGGGCTGAAGCCCGGAGTGGTTTTCGCTGTCTTCATCGGCACGACTAAAAGTGGTGCCCTTCCCAATCGCGCCTCCTTACAGCATTTACTGCAAGGTGCTCTAAAAGCGGGCAAACAGCGCCGATGCCCACACCAGCACCACCGGATAGCACTCCAGCGTGTAGCGCGGCTCGGGGTTTTCCACGGTTCCCAGAAACAAAGTGCGCAAGAGCACGAAGCCGCCGAGCAGGCCAAGATAGCGAAGCCAGGTTCGACGGCGCACCACGGCCAGCATAGCGGCGGCCAGGTACGCCAGGTTCAGCAATCCAAACCCCACTGCCAACGCCGATTCGCGCGGGTCGTCATTGAACTCCCACCAGCGTGGGTCGGGAGGCAGCATTTCGGTGCGTGGGCGGAGCCACATGTCGGCCACACGCAGCGCGGGCAACAACAGGTAGCTGCGCAGCGGATGCGCCCGGAATCGCTCCGTGGCCAGTTCGCCAAAGCGTGCGTCGAGGTCCGGCGTCAGGTCCTGAGCCTCGTTGTAGTCCGCGATGGTCGCAAGCGTCGCGGCGCGGCCGGGTTCGTCGAGGGCGCGTGAGGGCAGTTTCGCCAAGTCGATTTTTTCGCCAGGAACGTTCCAGTAAATTTCCTCCACCGACACGTATTCGGCCATCCAGGTTTTCACCCATCGGTTGAAACCCAGGGGCGTGAGTTCGTCCGATTCATTGGCGTAGCGCGGCGCCAGCGGCTGAAATCGATGGAGGGTGCGGAGATTGCGCAACGTCCATGGGGCGAGCGGCGCGAGAGCAGTTACGACAACGACTACGCCGATCCCCGCGACCGAGAAAAAGGAAAGCGCTGAGATGGATGACGACGCCGGTGAGGCAGTTACTGGAGAAGCAAGGTGAGGCGACGGCGTCGCTGGTTTCGCCGCGTGCGAGAATCTTCGCGCCCCGATTGCTGCCAGGTACGCCACGACCGCCGGGATGAGGATGCCGCCGTCAGGCCGTACCAGGATGCAGGCGCCAATCGCCAGGCCGGTGGCAATCCAAAGCGGCCAGGAGATGCCAGTCTTGCCGCTGGTTCCATCCAGGCGTTCCAGTCCGGCTACGGCGCAGTCCAGCGCAACCACTGTGAAGAAACCCTCCAACGTTTCGGTCAGCACCGCCGCCGCATAGTTTGCCAGGAAAGGACAGGTTGCGGCCAGCACGAACGCGGCTCTCGCCGCCGTACTGGTGCGAAGCGTCCGCCGCGCCAGATCGGCGATCAGCAGGCACGTCGCCATGTCGACGACGATCTGCACGATCAGCAGCGCGCGTATGTTCCCCGCTCCGAAGATGCTGAAGATGACCGCCAGAAACGCCGGATATCCCGGCAGCCGGGCGCAGGTCGGAACGATTTCCGTCCCCTGCGTCTGGCCGTAGAGGCCGTGTTGCATCCAATTCGTGGCCAGGTTGAGATACACGTGCGAGTCGTCGGTGACGGTTGGGAAATAGACGAGAAACACCAGGCGCAAGGCAAGACCGGCCAGAGCGGCCGCAATAAAGAATCTGCGATGTTGACTGAGCACGGTGACCACGTTGGAAATATACGCGAAACTACTGGGCTATCGGTGACTGGCTCTCCGGGTCATTCAGAGATCGCTAAATGGCTGGCTAAAGCAATCACCCAATGCCCCCGGTAGAATTGACCCGGCGCCTTCCGCCTCTTAGGATGGGACTGCAGCGATGGCGAAACCGGTCTTTTACGATCCTTTGCAGGCGCGCTGGAAGCGCATCCGCCGGGTTTTTGACGCGGGGGCGCTCACGCTTACCTTCCTGCTCATCTTTTTTCTTTATACCGCCCTGCGCAGCGAGCCGCTCCCCGACCTTTCCTGGGGAGCGGAAAAGCGTCCGTTCCACGCGTTGACCGTCGCCGAGAACCAAAAAGCGCGCGAAAAGCGGCGTCTGGCGACCATCGCCCGCACCGGGCGAGCCCACCTGCGCGGCAAACATCCTTCGCAAATCAAGCTTAATTCCGAGGAAGGTGTTCGCGCCGCGTTCTATGTGGCATGGGACCCCGCCAGTTTTTCCTCCCTGCGCGAATATGCGCGCCAGATCGACTTGCTTTTTCCCACCTGGCTGCAGGTGCTGACCCCCGACGGTCATCTCCAGGCGGAAGACCCCGATACCAACACGTTCTTCGATGTCATTCAGAATCAAAAAGTTCATCCCGTCGACGACAAGGTCATGCCGTTTCTCAAAGCGGAAGACACGAACATGGACGTGTTCCCAGTCGTCCAGAACTTCGACGGCTCCGACTTCAGCCCGGTAGTGGCTGACTTCCTGAACAACCCGGACGCCCGCGCCCGTTTTCGCCGCGAAGTGGGACAGTTTCTTGCATCCGACCGCTATCGCGGTCTCATGATCGACTTCGAGTCTTTCCCGAAAAAAGGGCAAACCGGCTATGTCGCGCTGCTCGAGGAACTCTCCGCTGACCTCCACGCCAAGGGCATGAAGCTTTACGTCAGCGTGCAGATTCGCAACGAAGACTATGACTACAGGGCCATCTCCGCGGCCGCCGATGGCGTCGTCATCATGAACTACGACGAGCACTTTCCCGGAGGCGCGCCGGGTCCGGTCGCTTCCCAGGATTGGTTCACCGATAACCTGAACGACGCGCTGAAGGAAATTCCCAAGGAAAAACTCATCGTCGCCATCGCCAACTACGGTTACGACTGGCCGGAGAAGCCCCAGCCCAAGAATGGAAAAAAGCAAACTCTGCCGCCGGACGAGAAAGACAAGATCGTCTCCGTGCAGGACGCATGGATTAGCGCGCGGGACGCGGAGACCGACGTCGACTATGACGACGACGCCCTCAATCCTCACTTCGATTACAGCGACGACAACGACGTTCACCACGAGGTCTGGTTTCTCGATGCCGTCACCGCGCTCAACCAGATGCGCGCCGCCCAGACCCTCGGCATCCAGACCTTCGCCTTGTGGCGCCTCGGCTCCGAAGACCGTTCGCTGTGGCGCGTGTGGGACGTTCCCGGCGACGCCCGCGCCCCCGATCGGCTGAAAGACGTGCCACCGGGCCAGGACGTCGACATGGAAGGCAATGGCGAAATCCTGCACATCGAGGCCAAGCCCGCCGACGGCGAACGCGATATCGGCATCGACAAGGACAGTGGCCTGATCGACGAAGAAAATTTCAAAAGCCTGCCCGAGCCCTATCGCGTGGCGCGCTATGGAGCCAGCAAGAACGAGCTTGCGCTAACCTTTGACGACGGCCCCGACCCGGTCTGGACTCCCCGCATCCTCGACGTCTTAAAGCGCGAGCAGGTTCCCGCCACGTTCTTCCTCATTGGCATTCAAGCCGAAAAGTTCGGCAGCGTGGCCGAACGTGTGTTCAAGGATGGCCACGAAATTGGCAACCACACATTCACTCATCCCGATATCAGCAACATTGGTTCCTCCTATATGCGGGTGGAGCTCAATCTCACCGAGCGCCTGTTCGCCAGCCGTTTTGGAATTCGCACCAATCTTTTCCGTCCTCCTTACTCGGTTGACGCCGAGCCCGATACCGAAGATGAAGTCAAGCCGCTTGAGCTTACCCAGAGCCTGGGTTACATCACGGTTGGAAACAAAATCGACCCGCGGGACTGGAGCGACGACCCGCCGCTAACGCCGGAGCAGATCGCCGCGGGCGTGCTTGATCACCTGCCGCCCTGCCAGCTCTACGACCAGAAATGCGGCAACATCATTCTTCTTCACGATGGCGGCGGCAATCGCGAGCGGACCGTCGAAGCGCTGCCGCTCATCATCGACGGCGCGCGGGCACGCGGTTTTCAGTTCGTTCCCGTCTATCGACTGATTGGCAAGACCAAGGCTGACGTCATGGCTCCGCTCCCCAAAGGCGACTTGTGGGCGGCGCGTCTCAACTGGATCAGCTTTGGCCTCTTCAGCGCGACCATCGCGGCCATCACTGTCGTCTTCTTCCTGGGCGACATTCTGATGACTGGCCGCCTTATTTTCGTCGGATTACTCGCCATTTACGATCGCCTCCGTTTCCGCGTGTACGGCACTGCCGAGCAGATTGCCCATTACCAGCCCAAGGTGGCGGTGCTGATTCCCGCCTACAATGAGGAGAAAGTCATCGAGCGCACCATTCAGGGCGCGCTCGATTCCGACTATCCCAACCTGCTCGTCATCGTCATCGACGATGGCTCGAAGGATCGCACGCTGGAAGTCACGCGCCGCGCCTTCGCTCCCGAAGAAGCCGCCGGCCGCGTTGTCATCCTCACCAAACCCAACGGCGGCAAAGCCGGAGCGCTCAATTATGGGCTGGATCACATCGGCGACGCCGAACTCTTCGTTGGCATCGACGCCGATACCATCATTGCCCCCGATGCCATTTCCCGCCTGGTTCCGCACTTCCTCAACCCCGCGGTCGGCGCCGTGGCGGGCAATGCCAAGGTTGGCAACCGCGTCAATCTTTGGACCCGCTGGCAGGCTCTGGAATACATCACCAGCCAGAATTTCGAACGCCGCGCCCTCAACACATTGGGCGCCGTCAGTGTGGTGCCCGGAGCCATCGGCGCCTGGCGCGTTTCTGCGGTGAGCGAGGCTCGTGGTTACCAGACCGATACCGTCGCTGAGGACGCCGACCTCACCATGGCCCTTCTGCGCAACGGCTACCGCGTGGAATACGAAGACCGCGCCCTCGCCTTTACGGAAGCTCCCAAGAACGCCAATGCGCTCATGCGCCAGCGCTTCCGCTGGTCATTCGGAATTCTTCAAGCTATTTTTAAACATCGCGATGTGGTCGCGCGCGAAGGCGCGCTCGGTTGGGTCGCGATTCCCAACATCCTGATCTTCCAGATCCTCTTGCCGCTGGTCTCGCCGTTCATTGACATCATGTTCGTCGTCGGCACCATTTGGTATTTCGTCCAGAAGTCCTACCACCCGGAATCCACGGATCCGGCCAGCTTTCAGAAACTGCTGCTTTTCTTCGTCGTTTTCCTGATCATCGACTTCCTTGCTTCTTCCATCGCCTTCGCGCTCGAACCCCAACACCTGGAAGCGCGCGAAGATGCCTGGCTCCTGAGCCAGGTCTGGTTGCAGCGCTTCGCCTATCGTCAGCTATTTTCGCTTGTCCTGTTCCGCACGCTGAAGCGAGCTATCACTGGCCGCCCATTTGCCTGGGACAAACTCGACCGCACCGCCGCTGTTAAGTACAAACCCGCCGAGCGCCGGGACTCGGTGAAGGTCTAGGATTCCCCCCTAATTGTGTCGTCAATGTCTGGCAAGCCAGACCGCTGGCCTGCGCACGCGCTGCTAGGGCGAGACCCCGTCCCAAACATCGCGAAACGTATCGAGGCCGGCCAGCGCCTCGGCGACGATATGACGCGGCATTCGAAAACGCTCTTCAATGGCGGAAATCAGCTCGTCCTTGGTCCGAAGCTGGCAAATTGCGGATGTGCCCTGGTGTTCGATCGACGATTCGATCAAGGAAAAGTTATGAATCACCACAGATCGCCCGGGGTCCCCAGCGAGCCCGGTTTTGGCTTGCTGGGGTGGAAGGCCGGGGTCCCCAGCGAGCCCGGTTTTGGTTTGCTGGGGTGGAAGCCCGGGAAAGAAGCGGGCGAGCAGCAGAGAATTGAGGAAGGTCGCGTCGGGCCGGAACGATTCTGCAATCACTCGGTTGAAATCCTCAATCCGTCTCGCTTCCGGACGCGCCAAATACCCGTGCTTCAATGCTCCGTTCCGGTACAACTCGAGCCGGGAACAGCCATGCTCATCCTGCGGCTTCAAGACGTAACGGTCGCGGCCCAACTCGACCACAAAATCCGTCTTCAGGTCGCGGGGAAGTGGCGACAAAAAGGGCGCGGCGTAGCCGGTATCCACCAAATACTCGCGGCCTTCCACTCGTACCATGCTCAAGGCATGGACGGCTGGCGCGCTCATGTCTGCCGCGCATAGCTTTGCGTCATATCCAAGACTCACCAGCAGCCGGTAGAAGTAATAGTTGTTGGAATAGCAGGTACCGCCAAAATGGTTCTCGGCAATGCCGTCGAGATACTGTTGGATGGGTGGCAGGTTCGTCAGGCCCAGGTGTTTGCGGTAATAAAGCTTGGAAATGTTTTCGAAGGGAACGCGCGTGAGGTGGGCCGCGACCAGTTCGGCCAAGGCAGCGCGGCTCGGGGCTTTCAGCCCGACGCCGAGAATGTCGAGGTATTGTGCAAGAAGGCGGCGATCTAGGCGCTCACCGGGCATGGGCTTTTCTTGAAGTCTATTTCGCAAGTGGCGGAAACCGTTCGTTCTACTTGTACCTCCTACCCCATCCCGCACACCAAGCCATCTTTCTTCCCCCGAGGTCCGCAGATTTGGAGATAGCCGCCCTCCTGTTGCCTCAGGCTGCGTTCGATGCGCCGCACCGTGCACCGCGCGCACAACGCTAAGGGACGCGCGCCCGTCTGTGTCAGCAGCGTTTGCCTGAGACCCAGCCTCGGCACCTTGGCCACCGGTGCGGGTTCCAGGGCGTTCACCCACGCGTAACGTGCTTCCTGTCCGCAGATGTGGCAAAGCGTCTCAAGCCCCGCCAGGATGGATTCCGTGTCGTTCCTCACCGCTTCATTCCACTCCTCCTTGGGTCGGAACACGTAGCAGGAGAACTCTGCCACCGGTTGTATGACCACGGCGCGGCCGTCAAAAACGGAATAGTCCTCGTCCAGTTGCCGCAGCAGGCAGTCGACGCACACCGGCAGGATTGTGTCCGACTCTGCTTGCCCGTTCTCCGGGTAGCCGTGCGACGATGGCTTGCCGCAGCGCGAGCACTTCTTCGCCGGGTGCCTCTTATGCGTGACGGTCCTGATAAGAACCGCCGCAATCAGCACCAGCACAGCCGCCACCAGCAGAACTGTTTCGTACGTCGACATTGCACCCATCTTCCCGGAACGTCGGCGCCTGAGCAACCACCTCAACCTTCTCCCAAGCGACACACATAGTAGACGACACCCATCCCACGCGCCAAGCCGAAAAAACAAGAGCCGAACCCCAAGTGCTGAAGGCGAACACCAAACGTCGACAGCCGAGCGCCGAAAGCTCGCGTCCCGCGCTAAAATGAGCTAACTCTCATGCCACGCACAATCATCGAGCCTTTCCGCATCAAGAGCGTCGAGCCCATCCGCTGGACCACCCGCGCCCAGCGCGAGGCGCACCTCCGCGAAGCCAGCTACAATCTCTTCCTCCTCCACGCCGACGACGTGCTCATCGACCTGCTCACCGACTCCGGCACCGGCGCCATGTCTACGCAGCAGTGGGCCGCCATCATGGAAGGCGACGAAAGCTACGCCGGCAGCCGCAGCTTCGACCAGTTCCGCGCCTCCATCCAGGACATCTTTGGCTACCGCCATGTCATCCCCACACACCAGGGCCGCGCTGCCGAGCGCATCCTGTTCAGCTGCACGTGCAAGAAAGGCGATGTCGTCCCGAACAACACGCATTTCGATACCACCCGCGCCAACGTGGAATTTGTCGGCGCCGAAGCCCTCGACTTGGTCATCCCCGAAGGCCGCCAGCCCGGCGTCCAGCACCCATTCAAGGGGAACATGGATGTAGGCGCGCTCGAATCCGTGATCGCCAAAGTCGGCCGCGAGCGGGTTCCACTCGTCATGCTCACCGTCACCAATAACTCCGGCGGCGGGCAGCCCGTCTCCATGGAAAACGTCAAGGCGGTCAGCGCCGTCTGCCGCCGCCACAAAATTCCACTCTACTTCGACGCCTGCCGCTTCGCCGAAAACTCCTACTTCATCAGGATTCGCGAGAAGGGCTACGAGAACAAATCACCCAAAGAAATTGCCCAGGAGATGTTCTGTTACGGAGACGGCTGCACTATGTCCGCCAAGAAGGACGGCATGGCCAATATCGGCGGTTTCCTATGCACGAATGATGACTTACTCGCGCAGCAGGAAAAGAATCTTCTCATCTTGACCGAGGGTTATCCCACTTATGGAGGCCTTGCCGGCCGCGACTTGGAAGCTATCGCGGTGGGTGTGCAGGAGGCCCTGCAGGAGGATTATCTCCGCTATCGCATTGCCTCGACTGCCTACTTAGGCAACCACATTGCCGCCGAGGGTGTCCCCATCGTCCAGCCCCCCGGAGGCCACGCGATCTACATTGACGCGCGCGCTTTTCTCCCGCACATTCCTCCCGATCACTTTCCTGCGGTCGCCCTGGCCAACGAGCTCTATCTCCAGGGAGGAATTCGCAGCGTGGAAATCGGGACGTTAATGTTCGGTAAGTCGACAAAAATGGACTTAGTCCGCCTCGCCATCCCTCGCCGCGTCTACACCCAAAGCCATATCGACTACGTGGTCGAGGTGATCCTCGAGGTCTGGAAGGCCCGCGACAAGATCCAGGGCATGAAACTTACATACGAAGCGCCATTCCTCCGCCATTTCACGGCCCGCTTGGAACCGGAGAAGCGGTCCGAGGCAGCGCCAGAAAAAACCCCCGAGCCCGCCGCCGCGGCAACCCGCACGTGAAAAAGAGCGAAGCCCGCGCCTGATGTTGCACCAGTAGCTATGCGTCGCACTTCCGTCGCGAGCCCGTTGTAACTTGTATCTCCTTGCCGTCAACCTAAACTTAGAGATATGAGCACTTTGTGCTTTGTTGAGGCATCTCAAGCGAAGCGCGCGCAAAGTCGTTTCGCCCGAGTTCCCCCTCGAACATTATTGCGAATCGCGCCCGCGACGCTGGCGCTGCTCGCGCTCATGGCGCTTTTCGCCTGGCAAATCGCGGCCTCGCAAACGGCGCCCGCACCAAACCCGCTGCCTGGCTCCAAGCCGCAGTCCGGGACTGACCTGCCTGTCCCCGGTCTTCCCGTTCCCGCCGACCACGGCAAATTGTCGGAGCATAACGCCGAATGGCTCGAGGCGCAGCCTCCGCAAACGCAGATGGAATTCCTTCTCGGCGCGGCCATCAATCACGACCTCTATGCCACCAACCTGATCGCCGGAATGGTCGATGGCTGGCGCGGCCAACTGAAGGCCAGTCCGCGCTGGGAGGTTTTGCAGGATACCGCTCTCTACTCCAATGATCTGCGCGTGCGCGCCGCTGCCATCGAGATCAACCTGGCCGTCCGCGACATCTCCAAGACCAATGACTTCGCGGACCGCATGATTGAATCCGCCAACAAGCTGCCCGGCAATCGCCCTTACTTCGCCTGGGAACTCGGAATGCTCGCCAATCGCGGCATCAAGACCGAGCGCATCCACGAACTGCTCGCCGAGTGGATTCACGATCCCAACCAGCAGACCCGCTTCTGGTCGGTCGAAGGACTGGCCCACATCGGCTCGGAAGACACCATCGGGAATTTCCTCGACGTGTTCCGCAACGATCCGTCGCTCGACGTGCGCGAGCGCGCCGGTTGCAGTCTGGCGAAATCCGGCATGCTTACGCGCCAGCAGCGCATGAAAGCCGTGCCCGGCCTGATCGACCTCGCCGGAGATCCTTCGCTCGACCCGACCACGCGCAACTGGGTCTACCAGGCGCTGCGGGAAATCACCAACGTCAATCTGCCAAACAATCCGACAACGTGGCGTAACTGGTATTCGAGCCACGGAGCCGAAAAAGTCCGCGAGTTCGGCAAAGGCGAATCCTGGAAGGTACTGGGGAACAGCTAAGTCAGCCGGCGATCAACGCCGCCGATGATCCCACCCACCTCATCCCCTTGTTGTGGTCGACGCCCATCATCAGCCCTCGTCCCATGCGCACGATGGTCATTACCGGGCGCAGTTCCTCAAGCCAGATATACATGATGCGCAGTTCGGCCTTCGTCATTCCATACGGAGTTTCCACCACCGGCTCGAACGCCACGCGCTCCTGCAGAATGTAGTCGCCGAGTTTGTCCCTTGGGATCGCCTCCAGGTCGGCACGCGTTGGTGGGATGATCACGCCAAGCCCGGCGAAGGAGTAAAGCGGCTTGAGCACGAAATTCTCCAGATCGGCAGGGACGTCCGGCATCTCATCGAGAAACCAGGTTCGCGGCACCGTCGGGTGCTTCAGGTAGGGAATCGAATACTTGCTGATGCGGAAATACCAGTTCGGATGACCGGCCCATTCCACGTCAAGATCGTCACGGAAGTCGAACGGCAGCGCCACGCCCTTGCGTTCCAGCTCATCGACGATTGCGCGGTTGTAAATGCGCTCGATCGGGATTTGCCTGCCGCTCTCCTCGTAGTAGAGCTTGCGGCCCTGTTTGCGAATCTTGGTGATGCATACGGTGCGGATGCCGAGCAGCTTCTCAGTCAACACGAAATCGGGGCGCGTCTTCTGCTTCTCCGGGTAAATTTCCATCAGCACGACGTTGGCGGGGTCGTGTCCGGCGACGATGGCCTCGCGCATGGTACGTTCGAACGCGTCCGCGTCGAGGCCGCTAAGAAAATACCGCAGGCTCGGGGTCCCCGGCGAGCCCGCTTTTGGCTCGCTGGGGTGGAGGTTCGGATCGAGCCCGTACACCTCGATGTAGGCGCGCGCGAGCACGGCCTGAAAGGCATAAAGAGAAGGGAAGGCCTGCAGCTCGACCAGCTTCGGCTGAAGCTGGCCCGCGGCGTCGCGCGCCAGCCCGAAGTCCACCTGTACAAACATCGGGCGCGGCGCTTCGTTCGGGACGCGGAACGCGGGCGGAATGGAAGCGTCGGAGCGCTTGCGGTAATCAGGATTCTCGACGAGCTGGCGGATGAGCGCTTTGCCGTCTTCGCCCATGCGCTCGACCAGTGCTTGCGGAAAAAAGGCGGGCGTTTCGCACAGCGGAAAAGGGATCTCCATGCCGCATTGCGCAGCCATCTCGCGCCGCAGCCGCTGGTATTTTTCTTCGGTGTAGTTCGAGTTGAAGGCGCGTCTGTAGGAGGCAATCATGGCAGGCGAGAGCGCTTTAGGGCTGCAAGTATCGTCGATCCGGGCTTGGATCGGCAATAGCTCAGAATTTTCCGCGCTCGTAGCTCATAGCTTGAAGCTCAAAGCTCATAGCTCATTAGCTTCTACGCTTCGATCAGGAACTTCCCGCGGCGCATGATTTGCTCGTTGTCGACCCAGATATCGAAGTTGCGGCCGACCACATCGATGTGGGTGGATGAGTACCAGTCGGCGCCGGTATGAGCGCCGTAGGGATTGCCGAAAGCGATGTGCACGCCGGGAAATTTTTCGTCCTGCAAAATCTGGCCGATCACATCTTTCAACTCGATGTTGGTGCCGATGGCGAACTCACCAACGCGGTCGCTGTTTCCGTCGGTGTGGGTGTAAGCCCAGAAATCGTCGCGCAGCGTTTTGTTGGACGATTGTGCCTCGGCGATGCGATTGCCCTTCACGGTCACCGTGAGCGGATTTGACTTGAGGTCGCCGAACTTGCCGCAGAGGTAGTCGCCGACGACGCCATCGATCACGAAGGTTCCATTCACCTCGCCCGGCGTGGTGAAAATTTCTCCGCCGGGCAGATTGCCCCACTTTTCTGGGCTGATGATGCCGCTGGTCTTAATCCATCTGTAGTTGGGGTTGAGGTCGGCAGTAAGATCGGTGCCGGAGGGAGTTTTGGCTCGGATTTGCCGGGCAGTGCGCACGCGCTCGACCACCTTGGCACTCAACCGATCCACCTTCATGAAATCGGCGCGCATGCCTTCGAGCATGATCTGCTTGTTGATATTCACCATGTGCGCGTGGCGTATCTTGTGGCGGTTGACGATGTCGGTCATCTGGATGCGCGAGCGCAGTTCGTTGGTTTGCGCCTGCACGGCAAAGATGCTCACTTGGCTGGTTGCGAGATCGTCGCCGATGACCCTAGGTAGATCGGTGAGCGGACGGGTGGCGACGTCTTCGAGAATCCAGGTTTGATACGGACAGCCCACTTCCTGGAGCGCGTGGACGAGGGCCGCAGCGATTTCCAGGCTCACCTCGTCGGTGATCACGGTGACTTTCTCCGCTGGTTGTACCCGCAGGCACACCCGGACGGCATTGCGCGCTCCCGGAGTAAGTTGCGGGTCTAAGGGAAGTAGGTTGAGTTGGCGATGCGACGATTGCTGGGCGTTCAAGGTCATTCCGAAATACTCTTTCCTGATTACTAATCTTTTTCCTGATTACCTATTGATGATTTAGGGGATCCTTGGGTGGCCTGAGGTTGTTTATACCGCTCTGGCCTCTGGTAGATTCTGTTCCTCGTCCTCTTCGAGGCCGACTTCCGTTTCCGCGATGATGTAATCCATCACCGCTTTCATGTCGCGGGTCTGCTCATAGACCCGCAATTGCCGGTCGGCGCCCGTACCCCTCTTCATGATCTGGCGGATGTAGCCGACTTCCTCGCGCGAGCCGAGTTCGTCGAGCACGTCATCGACAAAGGCGAGATACTCCTCGACGAGCTCGCACTCGGGCACTTCTTCCTGCTTGCCAAAATCGATGAGCTTGCCCGAGAGGCCATAGCGTGCGGCGCGCCACTTGTTTTCCATCAGCAGCGAGCGGCGATAGAGGCGGAAACCCTGATTGGCTTCGTGCAGCTTGTAAAGCTTTACCACCGTCGCCTGAATCAGGGCGGCGAGCGCGATGGTTTCATCCAGCCGCATGGGGATATCGCACACGCGGAATTCGATCGTATTGAAGAAGGGATGCGGACGGATATCCCACCAGATTTTTTTGGCGTTGTCGATGCATCCCGTTTTGATGAGCAGGTTGACGTAGCGCTCGAACTCGCCCCAGCTGGGGAAAAAATCGGGCATGTTGGTGCGCGGAAACTTGTCGAATACCTTGCACCGGTACGACTTCAGGCCGGTGTTCATGCCCAGCCAAAACGGAGAATTCGTCGAAAGCGCCAGCAGGTGCGGCAGGAAATAGCGCGCGTGATTCATCATGTGAATCGCGGTTTCGCGGTCCTCGATGCCGACGTGCACGTGCAGGCCGAAGATGAGATTGGCGCGCGCCACCAACTGCATATCTTCGATGATGTTCTTGTAGCGATCGTCGGGCGTAACTTCCTGCACGCGCCAGTCGGCGAAGGGGTGGGTGGCGGCCGAGGCCACGCGCAGGCCGTTTTCTCCGGCGATGCGGATGATTTCGCGGCGGAGCTTCTTAAGCTCGCTCTTCGCCTCTTTGATGTTGCGGCAGACTGAGGTACCGACTTCGACGACCGACTGGTGCATCTCCGCCTTGATGCGCTCCTGCAGAACGAGCCTGCCCTTTTCGAGGATTTTGGCCTCGATGTGCGAGCGCAGGTCGCGGGTCTCGGGATCGAGGGTCTGGTATTCCTCTTCGATTCCGAGCGTAAAAGAAGGTTTCATTGTCGGCACCGGTTGCCGCCAGGCGAGCGGTCGGGCCCGGCGAAAGTCTTATTAGTATACCGGGGATTGGGGTGGGGGGATAGATAAGAGGAGCGGGGCGACGAACGGTGAGCATTGGCGGGGAAGACGCCCGCCGCTGCACGGGTTGGGTCTGCGCAGGCAAGAAGGCGTGCGCCACACCAGGGGCACGGACAAATGTCCGTGCCCACACTTACCCAAAGGCTCTGCGCGGACAAGAATGCCCGCGCCACACGTCTCAGGCTTTTTTGCGGGATTTTGCGGAGGAAGATTCTACCAAATGCGGCCCGGCCAGGAACGAGGCCCAGTGGAACTCCTGATAAGGCTTTTCGCCGCTCAGCGCCTTCTTGACCGCCATTTCGGCGACCGCGTCCACCACCCACTCGAAGTTCTCCTGACCTACTGACGTGTCTTCGGCATCGGGCGCGGGATTCATGAAGTCGATGGCATACGGAACGCCGTCCTCGACGGCAAACTCCACCGTATTGAGGTCGTAGCCGAGGGCGCGGCACAAAGTGAGCGCGTCCTTTTCGATGCGCTCTTTGAGTTTTGCGGGCGGCGCCGGATTGCCCTTCACATAGCGCTCATGGTGCGGCGCCTTGGGGTCGTACTTCATCATGTGAACTTTTTCCTGGCCGACCACATAGCAGCGGTAATAGTCCTCGAACTCGACGCCGTGCTGAAGAGTCATGCACAGATCCCCAGTCTGGTTGTAACAGTGAAAAAACTCCTCGGGTGTGTGGACCTTGTAGACGTGTTTCCATCCCCCGCCCGCGTACGGCTTTAGGAAAGCCGGGAAGCCGACGTAAGCGAAAATCTCGTCCCAGTTGAGCGGGTAGATCAGATTGCGCATGGAGCGCTCGCTGGTGTCGGGTGGATGGTGGTGATGCGGCAGGACGACCGTGGGCGGTATGGCGACACCGATCCGGTGCGCCAGCGCGTAGTTGAAAAACTTGTCGTCGGCCGTCCACCAGAACGGATTATTGATGACCAGCGTGCCTTGCAGCACGGCGTTTTTCAAATACGCGCGATAGAAGGGAATGTCCTGCGAGATGCGGTCGACGATGACATCGTATTTTCTCGGCTCGTCCATGCGGATGCCGCCGATTTTGACGAACTCGGAGGTGACGCCTTCGACTTTCATGGCGTTGATCTTCTCCACCAGCGCGGGCGGGAAAGTGTTTTCCATACCGAAGAGGATGGCGATTTTTTTTGCGGGCGTAGGCATTTTGAGTGCTCCTTACTCGTCCTTCGTCGTTCGTCCTTGGTCCTTGGCTAAAAACCGCTCACCGCTTACTGCAAACGGCTAACGGCCTACCGCTGACTGCGAACTACGTTCCGGTGACGGGTTCCCGGTTGATGCCCTTGCCGCTTGCGAACAGCGAGTAGAGAATAGCGTTTCTAGCTAAGGACGAACGACCAAGGACGAAGGGCGGGTCCTTCAAAAATACTTATCCGCCATTCTCTGCCACAGCGGCCAGTCGTGCTTGCTGTTGCCGCCATAGATATCCAGCCAGTGCGGTACGGCCTTCGCGTGCAGAATGGCGGACATCTTCACATTGGCGTCCAGGCACATATCCCAATCCGCCGAGCCCAGCACGATTTTCATCTGGCGGTAGCGGCTTAGATACCAGTCATCGCTCATGTTGGGCAGATAGTCGGGCGGATTGTTGAAATAGACGTTGTTGTCGTAATAGCCATCCAGGAAGCTTTTAATATCAAAAGACCCACTCATGGGCACGCAACCGGAAACGAGATCGGGATGGCGCATGGAGAAATTCAGCGCGTGATAGCCGCCGAAGCTGCATCCTGTGACGACGATCTGCGGCGCCCAGTTTTTCCACTTCAGAAACGGTATGAATTCATTGACGATGTAACGCTCGTACTGCACCTGCCGCCAGATGCGGGCGCCGGGGTGAACGCCCTTGTTGTACCAGCTCTCGCCGTCGATGCCATCGACGCAAAAAACCTGAATCGCGCCCCGGTCGAGCTTGCCGCCGAGAGCGCGGATCATGCCCGCATCCTCGTATTCGAAAAACCGTCCCATCGATGTGGGAAAGACAAGAATAGGCTGACCGCCGTGGCCAAACACCAGCGACTTCATGTCGCGTCCCAGTTCATGGCTGTAGTACTTGAAGTATTCGCGGTTCATCAGGTGCGAGGATTGTAACTGAAACCTGCGCGCTGAGCATTCGCATCGCGAGGAATCCGGCGCCGGCTTTCGACAGAATGAGCTCCCGCTCGTGGTGAGTTATTGATTGAATGCAAGAGGGGCGACGGTTGTGCTCGCACCTGCGAACGACTGTTGGACCGCTCAGTTCGGCGGAAGTGTGCGCGGGTTGATTCCCATCTGCTTGAGCTTGGACTGCAGAGTGGTGCGTTTCAGCCCCAGCCGGACCGCCGCGCCCCGCTGGCCGCTGATGCGGCCATTGGCCAAGCGCAGCGCCTCGAGGATAAGTTTGCGTTCGCTGGCTTCCAGTGTGTGTGCTTGTCCGGCTAGGACTCTGGGCTTTGCCTGTAACTCGCCGAGCGGGGCCGCAAGTATTGAGCCGGGCGACAAAATCAAGGACCGCTCGATGAAGTTCTCAAGTTCCCGCACGTTGCCCGGCCAGTCCCAGGCGCAGAGTTCGTTCAGGGTGCGGCGGGGAATGCTGGTAATGTGCTTGTTGAGGCGCCGGCCGATTTTTTTCACGAAGTACTCGATCAGCAGCGGGATGTCGTCGCGGCGCTCGCGCAAAGCGGGGACGTGGATGGGAAACACGTTCAAGCGGCAGAAGAGATCGCTGCGGAACTGATTGTGGCGGACTTCCTCGGCAAGATCGCGGTTCGTCGCCGCGATCAGACGGAAATTAACCTTCAGGGTTTGCGTGCCGCCGAGGCGCTCGAATTCCTGATCCTGGAGCACGCGCAGCAGCTTGGGCTGGAGAGCGAGAGCGATTTCGCCGATCTCGTCGAGGAAAATGGTTCCTTTGTCGGCGAGTTCCAGGCGGCCAATCTTGCGGCTCACGGAGCCGGTATATGCGCCCTTTTCCGCGCCGAATAGTTCGCTTTCGAGGAGGCCGGAAGGGATGGCGGCGCAGTTCATTTTGATAAAGCTGTCGTCCTTGCGCGAGCTCAGGCGATGGATGGCACGCGCCACCAGTTCCTTGCCCACGCCGGTTTCGCCAAGCAGAAGCACAGCGGCGTCGCTGGGGGCCACCTTGGCCGCCTGCTCCATGACACCTTTCAGTCCCCGGCTGATGCCGATAATTTCCTCGAACCCCATCTCCGTGTCGATGGCGTGTTCGAGGTAGTGCTTTTCCTCGGTTAGTTTCTCCTTGGCCTGCCGCAACTCCTCCTCGATGCGTTTGCGGTCAGTGATGTCATAGTCGATGCCGATCATCCGCTCGGGCTTACCACTGGAATCCTTGAAAACGCGCCAGCGGCCGGCGATCCAGCGCAGCGTGCCGTCGGGCCAGACGATTCGCCATTCGCCGCCTCCCTCGCCCGTTTCCATCGAGTGCGTGAGCAGCGCCGAGACGGATTGCCGATCTTCAGGATGCACCAACTGTACGAACTGATCCAGGTTCGGCACAGCGGCATCCGCCGGCAGTCCATAGATAGCCATCGTCTGCGGCGTCCACCGGCCTTCGCCGGTAAGCAGGTTGCGATCGAAGGTGCCGATATTGGCGACCTCCTGGGCCAGGCGCAGCCGCTCTTCGCTTTCGTGCAGAGCTTGCTCGGCAGCCCGGCGAGACTCTTCCAGTTTCACCTGCTCGGTAACCTCGCGCTGGATCCCCCAGGTGCGTGTGAGCTTCCCGCCTTCCACGATCCCAATCATGCTGTTGCGAAAAACCTTGGGATTGCCATGGATGTCCGTCTCGTGGGATTCACGTTCGAGGATGCGGAAACCGGAGCGGATGTATTCGCGCGTAAGTTCGAGGTTGCGGGGGTTGTTCGGATCGACAAACTCCGTCAGCCGCTTTCCGAGGAAGTCCTGAACCGAATTCAGGCCGTACATCTTGACCATGGCGTCATTGCACTCCGCCATATAGGAATCACGCAGGATGCGTTGCGCCAATTCGTCTTCCGGCAGATCGGTGGGAATAGGAGCGTCGACATCCTGGCGGAAGATGCCTTCCGAACTTTGAGCGACGAAATTGCGATAGCTTTCTTCGCTGGCGCGCAAAGCTTCCTCGGCCTCCTTGCGGGCGGTGATGTCCTGAACAATTCCGATGCCAAAGGGCATTTCACCGGGAACGTCGGGCACCACGACGCCAGCGGCATGAACCCAGCGAATAGAGCCATCGGGCCGGACGTACTTTTTTTCCTTTTCGTAGTAGGAAATTTTTCCGCTGGCGAGCCGGCGCAGATATTCGCAAGCCGCCTCCCGGTCGTCGGGATGCGTAACGCTTGACAGGTCGAGGCCTTTTAGTTCCTCTTCGGTGCGGCCCACCAACTCGCAATATCGCTGGTTGGCGCGCAGGAATCGTCCTGTATTTTTGTCGATGAGAGAGATGCCGACTGGAGATTTGTCGAAAACGACGCGGAAGCGGCTTTCGCTGGCGGCAAGCGCTTCCTTGGCCTTCAGAACCTTCGTGATGTCTTCGGAGAAGATCATGATGCCGCCAATCTCGCCCGCCGCGTCGTGCCAGGGCCGAACCTCCCAGCGTGTCCACCGCACCGACCCGTCGGCACGGTCAAATCGGTCGCTTTCCGCTCGCACCACTTCCCCCGCCAGCGCCCGCCGGTGAGCCTCTTTCCAGCGCTCGGGGATGTCGGGGAACACCTCGTAGTGGGAAATGCCACGCAGCGCCCGTTCCCCGAGCCCGAAATCGTCCCGCCACCGCCGGCTTGCCTCGAGGTAGCGCATGTCCCGGTCGAACATGGCCAACGCAGCGGGTGCATGCTCGATGAACAGGCGAATCTGTTCTTCGCTTTGCCGCAGTTCTCCCGCGGCGCGCTTGCGCTCGCTAATGTTGCGCGTGACGGCCACCATATACTCGCGGTCGAGTTGCACACGCCGGAGATTCACTTCGACCGGGAACGTCGTCCCATCTTTGCGCCTGTGGATGGTTTCAAAAATTCGGAACCCATTCTTCTCGATTTCCGCGTGTCGCTGTGCCAGCAGTTCCGGGGTTAGTTCGGGGTCGATGTCAAAAATCTTCATCTGCAAAAGCTCTTCGCGGGTATATCCGAGTTCTTCGCTGGCCTTTGCATTGACGTCCAGCAAGCGCATCGTCCCTGGCTCGATCACCTCAATTGCGTCATTCGAATGGTCGAGGAGCGTGCGGAACAGCTGCAGTCCGCGCAAAGTGGACTCCTGCTCGCGCATGTTCCGCTGCAGCTTCTGGTTGGCTTCGCACAGTGCTTTCTCGGCGCGCAAGCGGTCGGTCACATCGTGCGCGATGCCGTGCACAACCGGCTCTGCTCCTTCCGATCGGTGCAGCGTGTTGTGGTATTCCCAGATGCGCTTTTCACCGGAACGCGTGGTGATGGCGAGCAGGCCCTGAGCTTCGCCCTCGCGGGAGATTCTTTGCAGGTATTCGTCGAATTGCGGACGAAACTCCGGCGGCAACATCTCCCGCATTGGAATGCAAAGAAGATCGTCGACGCTGTATCCAAGCAGCCGCGCCGGTTCGGGATTGATGGAGAGAAGTTGGCCCTTGAGGTCGTGGATGCAGAGCAGGTCGCGGGTATGAAGAACGAGCTCGCGACTCCAGTCGAGAGTGTTGGAGCTTTCCGCGCCGCGGAGTTCGCGGACTTGGGCCGATTGCTTGGACGAATCTTCGCTGCTGAAACCGCGCTCATCGTGCGGGCGTGGTGACGTCATGGCTTTCTCTTGCTCTTGCCGGGCCGCCGCGAATCAACTAATAGTGCAACTGCTTTCATCGGCCAGATGAATTCGTCCGCGGCTGATCTTCCTCCGGCTGGTTCCCCGCGCTGGTGGCCATTGGTCACGTTCGCAAAATGCGCCACGAAAAGCACACTTCACAGGCTACCGTGGGCTCGGAGACCGTCCGGCTAATATAGGGCCCAACCACTTGCCAAAAGAGTTATCCTGCGCGTTTTGGATCGGGAGTGCAAGGATAGTTTGGAAGCCATCCATCTGGGCTAATCCGTCCCAAAATGGGGTTGCGGTGTGTCATTTCGGTCCCAGCCCTGAGCCGGGGAACATTCGACGCGGCAGGCGCAACCGCTGCCGCCGTGCTTTCCGCGCCCGCGCCAGAGCCTCCTTCCCCACCTGGTTCAAGAAGTTGCCAACCCGTTCCCTGCCAGCTTTCTCCATTCAACCCATTTTTTCGCACTTTCCCTGTGTTTTGAGTGCCTTAGCGCCGTGGATTTCCATAGCATCAAACTGACCTATTCCACGCAGCGAAACTTCCAGGTTTCTCCGTGGAAGTCTATTTGGCAAGCATGCCCACAAAGGGGCTGTGGGAAAGTTCTAAACCAAAGAGTTCTAACCAGGAACTGAGGAGCGAGAGCCGAATGCATAAGCCGATCAAATACGTTGAGAAGGCCGTTACCGTCGCCGCCACCGGCGCCTGGGCCGTCTTCGAGCGCGTGAACCGGATTCGTCCTAACGCATCGCCGACGCCGAAATGGTCCGACAAACCGCTGCTGAAATCGTGGGAGAAATCCAAGCCGCCTCTAGGCTGGCCGCGTTCCACTGATTCGCTCTGCCCCAAGTGCGTTCCCGAAATTCGCCAGCAGATCCTCGATGGTGAACTTCCCGTCGACATTCTCATGAACGAAAAAGTCGGCGAGATCAAGGCCCAGATTGTATCTCGCGACGGCAAGCTCTGGATGGTGAAGGACTGCCCCAAGCACGGTCACTTTGAAGATCTGATGTCCACCGACCTCGAATTCTCGCAACACCTCGAAGCGGTTTTCCCCGGCCGCGACATTCGCGCCCACAGCGACGAGCACCTCCATCATCACGGTTCTTCTACCGTCAAATACGGCCGCGGCGCCGTGCTTACCATCGACCTCACCAACCGCTGCAACATGATGTGCGACCCCTGCTTTATGGACGCGAACCAGGTCGGCTTCGTCCACGAACTGACATGGGAAGAAATCAAGACCATGCTCGACAACGCCATCACCATGAAGCCCAAGCGGCAGATGAGCGTGCAGTTCTCCGGCGGCGAGCCCACGCTCTCGCCGTACTTCCTTGACGCGGTTCGCTATGCCCGCAAAGTCGGCTTTAACAGCGTGCAGGCCGCGACCAACGGAATTGAATTTGCCAAGAGCTTCGAATTCGCGCAGCAAGCCGTCGAAGCCGGCATGCGCTACGCCTATCTACAGTTCGACGGCATCGGCAATGCCGCCAACTCGCATCGCGCCGTCGGCAATCTGTTCGATGTGAAACTCAAGGCGATCGAGCACCTGCACAAGGCCGGTTGCGAAATCGTTCCCGTCATCACCATCGTCAACGGCATTAACAACGAGCAGGTCGGACGCATCATCCAGTTCGCGCTCGACAATCCCAAGACGATCAGCTTCCTCAGCTTCCAACCTGTCAGCTTTACCGGACGCGACGAGGCCATCACCGACGATCGCCGCAAAGCGCAGCGTTACACGCTGGCGCATCTGGCCCATGACGTGAAAAACCAGACCGGCCTCGGCGAGCCCGCCCGCGACTGGTTCCCCATCAGCTTCATGTCGACCTTCAGCGACTGGGGCGACCTGATGCATGCAGAGGATACGAACAACAACTGGGGTCAGCTTTCTTGCGGCTGCCATCCCAACTGCGGCACCGGCATGGCGGTCATGATCGACAAGGAGACGAAAGAGTGCGTTCCGGTCACCGCGTTCCTCAAAGGCGATCAACTCGGTAAAGACATCGCCAAGGTCAACGACGCCGCCCGCGGCAAATTCTGGACCATCGCTGGGATGGCTTTGTTGCTGATGAAGAACTACGACCCGTTTAAAGCGCCGAAACACTTCAAGATGATCGACCTGCTGCGCAAGTTCGACAAGAACTACAACGCCACCGGCCACAACTACGGCAAAGTCGGCCCCGATCGCACGCTCGACGACGTGATGAAGCGCCGCACCGGCGACCGCTGGAACTTCCTCTTCATCGCCGGCATGTGGTTCCAGGATCTGTTCAACTACGATTTCCGCCGCACCGAGCAGTGCATCATCCCCTACGCCACGCAGGAAGGCGAGATCAGCTTCTGCGCCTACAACACCGGCGTGGGCTGGCGCAACATCATCGAGAAGATGCACATGACCGCCACGCTCACCAAGTGGTACGAGGAGCATGGACGTCACGAGATCTTTGCCGGCGGCAAGAAGGTTAACCTCGAGCCCGAGCCGGTGACCGCAAGCGCAGCCTATCTGCACCTGCGCGAAAACATCGTGACCAACGAAGTGCAGCACGATCTCGACAAGCTCGGCATCGCCAAGACCGCCCGCGAAGAAAAGATCCGCGCCCGCGACGCCAAACTGGCGGCCACGCAGGCCGCACAAGCGGCGCGCGGCTCGCAAAAGAATGATGCTGCCTACGATGCCCGCATGGCCCAGCTCTACCGCGAAGTCGTCCTGAAGGAGAAGCCGGCCACGTCAAACGAAGCCGGCTTCATTCCGCTCGGTGCCATCGCTTCAGCGAAGACGAACGGCAACGGCCACGCAGTGGAGAGCCGGGCGTCCTCGCCCGGCAACGGCAACGCTGTGAAAGAGTCCGAGGAGCTAGCCGAACTGGCAGGAGACTAGCTGAAGTTAGAAGTCAGAAGTTAGAAGTCAAAAGTCAGAAGTGAGATTGAAGAACGCGGTTGAATTTGACAGTTTGCTTCTTCAATCTGACTTCTGACTTTTGACTTTTGAGGAGAAAGCCATGCCCAACCTCGACGTTATCCTCAAGCGCTTCGACCAGCCCGACGAAGTGCGCACTTTCGAAAAAGGAAGGTTCGAACTCGTCCGCCTGGGCGGCATGAGCATCGGCCGCGCTATCTATCAGCCGGGATGGAAATGGTCGCTTCACGTCGGCCCAACCGTCGGCGCGAAGCGCTGCAACGTCGAGCACGTCGGCCTGGTCGTTTCCGGATGCGCCACCGCCGCCATGGAAAACGGCACCATCCACGAGCTTCGCGCCGGCAATCTCTTCTATATTCCGCCCGGCCCTCCCGGCCACGACAGCTGGGTCGTCGGCGACGAGCCCTACGTTTCCCTGCACTTCCTCAGCGCCGAGCACTACGCCGCCAAGTAGCCACCCAACCTGCCTCGGTCAATAGGAAGAGCGCGGGATTTTTCTTCAGCTTTGGGTCATAACGTCGTAGAATTGCCCACCATGCGCGCGATGACTCGCAGTGCGGCGCGCTCCCAGGGGGAGATCTGTGGCCATTGGAAACGTGGGGTTAGCGGCTCGCATTGAGAAGGAAGCAAGCACCACAAAGCAGCTCAAGACTTTCTTGAGCCGGTATTTCTATCTCTTTATGTCGCTCGCCATGGCCGGGCTGGTGGTGTGGGGCTTCAGCCATACGGTTAACGCAGGCCTCTTCCATGCCAACCCGCCAAGGCCGTTGCTTTTGTGGATTCACGGCACCGCCTTCTCCACGTGGATCGTCTTCTTCATCCTTCAGTCGTCTCTGGTGCGCGTGCGCAAAGTCAGCGTGCATCGCCTTCTCGGCTGGTTTGGAGCCGGGCTCGCCACCCTGATGGTTCCGTTGGGCCTCACCATCGCGGTTGTGATGACCCGCTTCGACACCGTTGTGCTCCATCAGAAGGACATAGATTCGTTCTTGTCGATTCCGTTCGCCGACATGTTCCTCTTCGGTCCGTGCGTCGCCCTGGCGATTTATTGGAGAAAAAGGCCGGAATACCATCGTCGGCTTCTTTTCATCGCGACCTGCCAACTCATGGACGCCGCCCTCGGCCGCGTTGATTTTATTTTTAACCACAACCTCTTCTACCCTCTCCTGGACCTGCTCATCGTGCTCGGCATGGCGCGCGATTGGGTAGTGGATGGCCGTGCACACAAGGTGTATCTCTATGCGCTGCCCTCACTGATCGTTGTGCAGAGTCTCGCCATATACGCGTGGCGGGTCAACCCCGCGGGGTGGAAAGGGATTACCCATGCGATTCTGGGATGACTGCCGGATTACACGGAATGTCTCCAACCGTCGGCGTATGGCGGTTTCTCAGCGCGGAGGAATGCGCGGAAAGTAACGACTGGAGAACCCATGGGCAGGGTCACAACCTTCATTGACGACTCGCTGCAAGAACTTATTCGCGCGCAGAGCCTCTTCTTCGTCGCATCGGCGCCGCTCGCCGCCGATGGCCACATCAATGCCTCGCCCAAAGGCCTCGACACCTTCCGCATCCTCGGTCCCACCACCGTTGCCTATCTCGACCTCACCGGCAGCGGAGTCGAAACCATTGCGCACCTGCGGGAAAACGGGCGCATCGTCATCATGTTCTGCTGTTTTCAGGGACCGCCGCGCATTGTCCGCTTGCATGGCCGCGGCCGCGCGCTCGAGTCCGCGGACGCCGAATTTGCCGCGCTCCGGCCCCAGTTTCCGCCCTTCGAAGGTGTGCGCTCGATCGTGGTAGTGGAAGTCTCCCGCGTTTCCGAATCGTGCGGCTTCGGCGTTCCCCTACTGAGCCACCAAGCCGACCGCTCGCAACTGGCGGCGTGGGTGCACAAGAAAGGCCCCGAAGCACTCTCCCAGTACCGCCAGGAAAAGAACCGCGCCAGCATCGACGGCCTCCCGGGGGTGCGCAGAGAAACCACCGTGTCGCCCTGCCAACAAGGAGCGGATTCGCGCCTGGCGACTTACGGCTCGCTGGCGCCGGGCAGGGCCAATCACCACGAGCTGGCCGGGCTGAATGGCAGTTGGAGGCACGGTACCGTCAGAGGCACGCGTGTCATTGCGGGCTGGGGTGCAGCACTGGGTTATCCAGGCTTGGTCCTTGATCCTCAAGCCGCCCCAGTCGAAGTTTTTCTTTTCGAGTCGCCCGACTTGCCTAAACACTGGCGCCGCCTGGATGAGTTCGAGGGCGAAGGCTACCGAAGGGTAGTAACAAAAGTGCGAACCCCAGACGGAGATGTGGACGCGTCCATCTATGTCCTGGCGTCGGCGGGTAGAACTTCGTCCGTCTATCTCGGCAAATGAGTACGCTGCTCCTAACTCCTTTCTCCGGAATATTTTACAAAATCTCCCCCTTTAGAATCAATATTTTACGAGGGCACCACGCTCCATTTTCCCAGATCTTTGAAAATAAAGTACTTACTGAATTTAATTAACTCCTTATTCCTCAAAGACCTGGAAATTTCTCCCTAAGTCTTTGATTCTTAAAGACCGCCCCAAGGGCTTTTTGATAACTAAATGGTAAATGCCTTTCTCGCTCCCGCGGGCTCGTTCACGTACCATGAATTGAGTTTAGCGACATTGAGTTCAGCCAAAGCGCGGAGGCGTGCGATGAGCGACGTCCGTATTCGTCCGGCAGAGCGGCGCGACCTGCCGCGCCTGACTGAGATCTACAACTACTACGTCATAAACACTCCCGTAACGTTCGACGTTGAGCCCTACACAGTCGAGCGCCGCGAAACCTGGTTTGCGCAGTTTGCTCCAACTGGACGACATCGCCTGCTCGTCGCCGAAACCGATGCTGGCGTCGTTGGCTACGCCGGAACAACCAGATTTCGGCCCAAGGCTGCCTACGACACGACTGCGGAGACGACCATCTACTGCTCTCCGGAGGAAGCCAGGAAGGGAATCGGCAAGCGTCTCTATGCCGCGCTGTTCGACGCGTTGCGCGGCGAGGACATTCACCGCTTCGTCGCCGGCTATGCCCTGCCCAATCCTGCGACTGCCGCAATCCACCACCGATTCGGCTTTAAGGTGGTTGGCATGTTCAGTGAGAACGGCCGCAAGTTCGGCAAGTATTGGGACGTGTGTTGGGTGGAACGCGCGGCGTGAGAAGTCGTTGGTCTTTGGGAGTCGATCGAAGGCAATGCTGTCGTTGGGCGCCACTGCACCCAGAACGACCAACGCCCAACGACTAACGACGAGATACCGTGCCGTGCGCAGTCGTTAGAACTTCTGCTCGTCCGCCGAGGGTCCGTACAGTCCTGGTACTGGCACGCCGAGCTGGCGGAAATACATGGTCAGTTGCCCGCGGTGATGAATCATGTGGTTGAACACCATCCGGCGCAGCACGGCAGCGCGCGGCTCGCGGAACAGCTCCTTTCCTCCCATGAGCAGGGCCCACGATTTGGCGTAGGTCTTGTCGTCGGCAGCCGCGAGCGCGGCTCGGGCTTCGCTCCGGTTCTTGTCAAACACCTCGAGCAATTCCTTGCGATTGGCCGGTTTCGGCGGGACAAAGTTGGACCCGCCAGACAGTGCCAGGTCGAGCGAATCCTGTTCCAGCGTGATCTTGGCCCACTGCGGAATGGTGGCAATGTGCGTGGCCATCCACCCCAGCGTGCCGGATTTCTCATGCGGCTTCCAGGAGAACTTGTCGTCGGGAACGCGCTCCAGCGTGCGGCGCGTGTTGTCCATTTCCATGTCGAACTCGGGGAGCAAGCTGTCTTTGACGTGCATAGGTCATCTTTCTGAATCAAGATTCGTACTGCGCGCCCGATTGGCTGAAAGCCTATAATCGAGCCCAGGCAAGCCCGGACGGGCGTTACCAGTCAGCCTTGCAGGCCGCTCTTGCAAGTCTAAGACAGGAAAGAGCCAATAGCCGTTTCCGGGGTCTGCGCCATTCTACCAGCACACGAGGCTGTGGGGGGCTGTATGCGAGCCTTTCCCGCCTCAATAGTTGCGCTTCGCACTTGGCGAGGGAGAGGTTAGAATAGGAAGCTCCGAAGTCTGGCCTTTGCCCGCTGTGGCTTGTGGACAGGACCGAGAACGTGAGCCCCAGAATCGTGGAACCCAGTGGCAATCCGGCAAAGGGTGGTCTGACAGTGGCGGTGGAAGGCGAGGTATCTGCCGGAGGTGTGGCGGCGATGCTTGCCGTCGCGCCGCGTCCCTCCGAACCTTCGCCATCGCCCCAGCGGCCTTCGCATCCCGTCTACTGGCGCGTGGAAGGCAGCCTGCTGGAACTGACCACGATCCGCCCCATTGCCTTCTTCACCTGGAACAGCCAGACCTACATCTCGCGCGTGGTGCGCCGCAGCCTTGTGCTGCTGATGGCGGCGCTACGGCCGTACCTCTATGCCGCCAACCGCAAGGCCGCGACGCGGATTGTGTATTCCGTCCTGCGGGGCATTTCCCGCGACCGCCTCGATCTGCTGGGCGAAGAGGAATTCGAATACAAGTTAAAGCCCCTGCTCAAGCCGGACGGAGTGCGGCAGTTGCAGGCCCTGCTGGCAACGGGAGCCGAGGTGGTGCTGGTCAGCCAGGGCTTGGACCACATCATGCGCCCTCTGGCCCGGCACCTGGGTGTGAAGTGGATCATTGCCAACCGCCTCGACTTTCGCGGCGGGATCGCGACGGGGCGGCTGCTGGCTCCGGTGATCCGGCCCCGGGGCATTCTCGCGCGCCTGCGCGAAGCGTTGCCAGAAGGGCAGCAAAGCCCGGCTCGGTTGGTAAGAGCGCTCGGCCTGCGTGGCCCCAAGGCGCTGGCGGCGGCGATTGAGCCTTCCGAGCGTGTGCCAACTCCACAGGTCCGCCCCATCGTCTACTTCGACGAGAAGAAATGCCACGAGCCGCTTTCCGTGCGCAAGGCGCTGGCTGGCAAGCGCCTGATGCTGATCGGCGTGACCGGTTTCATCGGCAAGGTATGGCTGGCCAATACCCTGATGGACCTTTGCCCGAACGGTCCCAAGCCGGTTCAACCCGGCACCCCGCTTCTGCCCGAGATTGAAAAGCTCTACCTGTTGATTCGCCCGCAGCCCGCCAACCCGGCCCGCAAACGCTTCGAGAAGATGGTCGAGGAGTCGCCGGTTTTCGATCCGCTGTTCGAAAAGTATGGCGACCAACTGGGCGCGCTGCTGGCGGAAAAAGTCGAAGTGGTGGACGGAGACGTTTCTCAGCCCGCCATGGGCCTCGATCCGGCGGTGGCGGCGCGGCTGAGCCGGGAACTCGATCTGATCGTCAACAGTTCCGGCCTCACGGATTTCAATCCGGATTTGCGCGAAGCTCTGGCTGTTAATGTGGATTCGGGTTTTCATCTCGTTGACTTCGTGCGGGCATCGGATCGCTGCGCTCTGCTGCATCTTTCCACTTGCTACGTAAACGGGCAGCGCGATGGACGCGTGGGCGAGCGCGTGAAGCCCAACTACACGCCCGCCGGAGTGCCCGCCTTCGATGCCGAGAAGGAGTGGCGCGAGCTGCACGATCTGGTCGAGGAGACCGAGGCGCGCGCCGAGAGTGCCGAGGTCACCGGGGAACTGAAACGGCAGGCGTTCGAAAAAGAACATGCGGCTAAGGCTATGAGCGAGGCCGCCCTCGACAACCAGATCCGCAAGAACCGCGTCCGTTGGCTCAAGAAGCAGTTGACCGCCGAAGGCATGAAACGCGCGACCAACCTCGGCTGGCCCAATACCTACACCTATACGAAGAGTCTGGCCGAATCGCTCATCACAAAATACGGCGACGGCTTGCCGATCGCGATCGTCCGTCCCGCGATCGTCGAGACATCGGTCGCAAAACCCTTTGGCGGGTGGAACGAGGGCATCAATACTTCGGCGGCGCTTTCCTATCTCCTGGGAACCGCATTTCGGCAATTGCCGTCGAACCAGCGTAAGCGGCTCGACATCATTCCCGTGGACGCGGTCTGCCAGGGCATGACTCTGATTGCCGCGGCGCTAGTGGAGCGGCGGCACGATCCCCTGTACCAGCTCGCGACTTCGGTGACGAATTCCTGCGACATGCGGCGCTCTATCGAGCTGACCACGCTGGCACACCGCAAACACTACCGTGCGCAGGAGGGTCTGGAAAACTGGCTGCGCCTGCGCATGGATGCCATCCCGGTTTCCAAGGCGCGCTACAAACGCATGTCGGCGCCGGCGCAGCGCATGATTGTAAAGACCATCCAGACAATCATGCCGCCGCTGCCGCCCATCGCAAAACCACTGGCCAAAGCCGAGCGCCTGTTACAGCGGGTGGAAAAGCTCGTCGAGTTGTTCGAGCCCTTCATTCTGCTGAACGAGCACGACTTCGTAGCCGATAACGTGGAGAAACTCTCCTATGCTCTGGTTCCCGAGGAGCGCGAGACTTTCGGCTACGACACGGCCAGCATCGACTGGTGGGCGTACTGGATTGATATTCACATCCCCGCACTGCGGCGTTGGACCTATCCGCTGATGGAAGGGCGTCCGTTGGAAGAACGCGCCCCGCGAGTGCTGCAGATGCCAGCGCCATTAGAAAGCGGAAGCGGCGTAAAAACGGGTACGAACGGAGCCACGTGGCGATATTCCTGACCGGCTCGACCGGCTACATCGGCGCGCACGTTGCTGCCAACTTGCTTCGCGGATACGACGCGACCCTGAACCTGCTCGTCCGGGGCTGCGATCCGCGCGATGCGGAGTTGCGGCTGTGGAAGGCGATCCAGCTCCATCTTCCTTTCCACGAGTTCTACGAATACTCGCAGGCGAAGATCCGCATCTTCCGCGGTGACCTCACTTCTCCGCAATTCGGCCTGGCGCGCGACGAATACGACCGGCTGGTGCACACCACCGATTCCGTCATTCACTGCGCGGCGTCGCTCAATCGCAAGTCCGAGAAATCGTGCTTGAACGTCAACCTGCGCGGCACGCTCGAGGTCATCCAGCTTGCGCGCCAGTCGCAGTACTACCACGGTTTGCGGCGCTTTTCCGATGTGAGCACGGTGGCGGTCGCCGGCAAACGCTCGAACGAAATTGTCACCGAGGACCGCGCGATCGAGTGGGACCGGTCGGATTACGATCCCTACGCCCGCACCAAGAAGTTCTGTGAACACATGGTGCGCGAGCTGCTGCCGGATGTACCGCTGAGCGTGTTCCGGCCCAGCATCGTGCTCGGCGACAGCCGCTACGCGGAGACCACACAGTTTGATATGGTGAGGTCCTTTGTTTTCCTGGCCGGACTGCCGGTGCTGCCCTTTCGTTCGAGGGACAAGATCGACATTGTGAATGTGGACTTTGTCGCCGCCGCGATCGCCGATCTGCACATGAAGCCGAATCCCGGCCACGAGATCTATCATCTTTCCTCGGGCCGCGATTCGCAGACTTTCCGGGAATTGACACGGGCGCTGGCCAGGGAGCAGAACACGCGCGGACCGCTGTTTATGCCGATTCTGGAGGGGTCGTTCGCCTCGGTGACGCGTGCGCTGGCCAACCGCAAGGGCAAAGTCGGGTATAGCGCATCGTTGCTGAAAGTCTTTCTTCCCTATCTGACCTGGAACACGGTGTTCGACAATACGCGCGTAACCGCGGAACTGGGACGCAAGCCGGTGCCGTTCTCGCAATATAGTTTTCCGCTGTTGCGCTTCAGCCGCCAAAACAACTTCACCTATCCCTATCAGGATTGGCCAGCCACGACGAAGGCGGGAGGTACTGCCGCATGATGGACTTCGTTCTGGAAGCATGGGTGTCGGGAATCATCGAAACCAGAAAAATGCAATGGATGCTGGGCCGCGGCGAGCCTTGGAATCCCGGCGAAAAACTGAAGCTGCTGTTCGCCGGATACAACGGCACGCGCAATACGGGCTCGGACGTGCGGGTCGAGGAAATGCTGCGTCAGGTGCGCCGCATTCTGGGGCCGAAGAACGTCGACCTTACCATGATGACGTTCAACTTCGACCGCTCCCGCGGGTACTTCGAGGGAACAAACCAGGTCCGGCTGCCGGATATTTTCCCTCCGTTTCTGGCACGGGAGGTGCCGAAACACCATGGCGTGGTGGCGTGCGAAGGCTCGATGTTCAAGTCGAAATTTGCCAATGCGCTGGCCACGATGATGATCGGCTCGCTTGGGATTGCCGCGGCGGAGAACAAGCTCTCGATCGGCTATGGCGCCGAGGCGGGCAACATGGATCCGCTGATCGCAAAGATGTGCGGACGGTTCTGCAAGCACTCGCTCGTCATTACGCGAAACGAAGAGTCGCGGACCATCCTCCGCGAACTTGGGGTTCCGACCGAACTCGGCACCGACACGGCATGGACGTTTGAGCCTCTGGACGCCGAGTATGGACAAAAAGCGCTCCGCGACCTGGGCTGGGACGGCAAAACGCCGGTGCTGGCCGTTTGCCCCATCAATCCATTTGAATGGCCGGTCCGGGCTTCGATTGCCAAGGCCGCATTGCACAGCCTGGCCGGGGCTTACCAGAAAAGCCACTATCGCGGCCCATACTTCCACAATTCAGGGCCGGAAGCCGATCGGGCCTACAGGCATTATTTGAATTCCATTGCCAACGCGCTGACCGCGTTCCGGCAAAAGAAAAACGTCTTCATCATCATGGTGGCGACCGAGCGCCTGGATGCCCGGCCATGCCGCAAGATCGCAGAGAAGATCGCGGAGAAGCTCGGCAGTGTGCCCGTCCTGACCTCCGAGGATTACAACATGTACGAACTGGTGAGCATCCTGCGCGTATGCCGGTTCATGGTTTCGTCGCGGTATCACGGCATCGTAACTTCGATGCCGGCGCTCGTGCCCTCGGCTGGCATCACCATGGACGAGCGCATTCGCAATCTGATGAACGAGCGCGGCCACAAGGACCTGCTCATGAACGTGGACGATCCCGATCTCGCCGAGCGCACGCTGGCCGCCCTGGAAATTCTGGATCGCGACAGCGAGCGTGTCGCCGACGGCATCGCGCGCACGGTCGTGCGCAACCTGAAGCTGATGGCGCGTATGGGCGTCTATTTCGAGGAAGAAGTGCAACGGCGCTATCCTGAGTTCCCGACCCGTCGCGGCGAGTGGAGCTGGGAAGACTACCTTCCGCCGATGAGCGACAGTTTGCGCGCCTTGGTGAAGGCGTACGGATAGGGAGAGACAGGAATGATTTGCCGCGTCTGGCGGGGCTGGACAAAGCCCGAAAACGCTCAAGCCTATGACGACTATCTGCAGAAGGAACTTTTTCCTCGGCTTGAGCGGGAGTTGCGTCCACATGGCTTTTGCGGCTATCAGTTGTTGCGCCTCGATCGCTGCGGCGAAGCCGAGTTCATGACCCTGGTTTATTTTGACTCCATCGAAAAGGTGCGCGCCTTCGCCGGGGACAACTACGAAACGCCGGTCATCCCGGAGAAAGCCAAGGGTCTGTTATCCCGTTTTGCGGACCGCGCACATCACTACAACGTCAGCGGCTTTCAGTTGTCGGCGGACCTGCATTAAACTCGGAAGGCCCTGACCCCAAAACTAATGTCCTTTCCTGACCAAATCTTTGCCAGCCTGGAAAAGAACCACGGCTCCGTCGTGTTGCAGGAATTGCGCGACGGCGTTCCCGTGCCAGTGACGGCTGCTCAGTTGCTGGAGCAGGTGCGCGTGGCGCGCGCCTATCTGCGACGACTTCGGCTGAAAAAAGGAGACCGCTGCGCGCTCCTGGCGCATAACTCCATACGCTGGGTTGCAATGGATTTGGCCATCATGGCGGAAGGCCTGATCGCGGTGCCGCTGTACGCGCGTCAGGCCGCGGCGGAACTGGTCGCCATGATGAAGGACTGTTCGCCTGCTGTGATGGCCTGCGGTGACCAGGCGCTGGCCGATGCGATTGCGCCGGAGTGGCCCGAGGCGCCGCCAAGTTTCCTGTTCGACCACGTTTTTGTGGAGAGCCGCGCGCCGGTGGGGATTTCCTCTCCGGTCGTCGCCGGCGAGGACGTCGTGGCCATCATCTATACGTCGGGCACTTCGGGCGAAGCAAAAGGCGTGATGCTGAATGCCGCGAACATCGCCCACATGCTTGGCTGCACTTCGGAACGCCTCGACCAACTGATGAAGAAGCGCCCCGGCCAGGACGCGGTTTTTCATTATCTGCCCTTCTGCTTTGCCGGCTCATGGATCATGCTGCTGACCTGCCTGCTGCGCGGCTCGCGGCTGACCCTGAATACCGACCTCGGCAAGATCGCAGCTGATATGCGCGCAGCCTCGCCCGATTATTTCCTGAATGTGCCGGCACTGCTGGAGCGCATGCGCAAAGCTGTGGACGAGCAGCTTTGGAAGACCGGCGTGGTGCTGAAGATCTACAGCAACGCGAAAGGCGCATGGGTGCGGCGTCAGGAGGGCAAATCGCGTACTGGAGACAGCCTTTGGCTTACCTTGGCAAACCGGATGGTGTTTCCGACGATCCGGAAGAAGATGATCGGCAGCCGCTTGCGGGCGCTCATTTGCGGCTCGGCTCCGCTCAGCGTGGAGACGCAGCTCTACTTCATGATGCTGGGAATTCCCGTGCTCCAGGTGTATGGCCTGACGGAGACGACGGCGATCTGCACTATGGACGATCCCGACGGCAACGTGGTTCCGGACCGCACCGGCCCGGCGATTTCCGGCGTTGAGATGAAGCTCGCGGAGAATGACGAGATCGTTGTCCGCGGGCCCAACATTTTTCCGGGATATTGGCAGCGTCCCGAGGAAACGGCGAAAGTCGTGCGCGATGGCTGGTTTCACACCGGCGACCAGGGCGAGGTCGATGCGAGCGGCAACTGGAAAATCATTGGACGCATCAAGAACCTCATTATTCTCGGATCGGGCCACAATATCGCTCCCGAGCCAATCGAGGACAAGATTCTGCAGCAGTTGCCGTCGGCCAGCCAGGTCGTGGTCGTGGGCAATGGGCGCGGCTATCTCACTGTTCTGATCACCGGCAAGGTGAGCCGCGAGAAGGCAGAACAGGCGCTCGCTTCCGTGAATTCCACCCTGCCGCATTACAAGCAGGTGCGCGCTTTCCACATCGTCGAAGAGCCATTCACCATCGAAAGCGGTTTACTGACAGCCAATGGAAAATTGAAGCGCGAGCGCATCGCGCAGAAGTTCTCGACTGAGATCGGCGCGATGTACGACGCTGCTGGCGACCGTGCGGCGAAAACAGCATGAATGAATCCGGCATAAGCGGGCACAAGGGCCAGAGTCTTTCCTGGCAGGTTGTGAACGGCGCCATCGAACTGGCCCTGCATCGCGAACCCTGCAATGAGATTGGTTCACTCATGCTCGAAGAACTCGAAGCGTTTACCCGCGCGCTGCCCGCACTCGCGAACGAAGCTCACGCTGTCATCATTCATTCCACGCTGGCGGCGGGCTTTTCGGCAGGCGCTGATTTGCGCGAGCTCTATCACCGTTCGCAGGGCATGGAGAAGGCGGCTGCGGCACGCGGAGTGCGCGATTTTCTCGAGCGTATCCATGCCGTGATGAACACGAT
>Ga0187781_10000299_pt1 | contig 35481 bp, 33 predicted proteins | sample 0715_SJ02_MP02_2_FD_132447 | JGI IMG/M metagenome (GOLD analysis project Ga0187781, IMG submission 132447) | Tropical peat soil microbial communities from peatlands in Department of Meta, Colombia - 0715_SJ02_MP02_20_MG | ecosystem: Environmental > Terrestrial > Soil > Wetlands > Peat | place... | reverse complement strand
GGCGCTCAACCGAGGCGCGTCGGCAGGGCGCCCAGCGCGTCCTTCAACGCGGCCAGCGCTCCTTGCGTCCCCTCAACTCCGGTCTGCGCCCGCACGATGGCGCCGTCCACGGCCAGCGCCGCCGCCTGCGCGACGCGCTGCGCCCGGGGGTCATCGGGCAAAAGTCCGGCGATGGCCGCGGTCATGTCTCGCTTGTGGGCGGCGGCGATTTCGCGGACTTCGGGCAACGCCCCGCCCAGCTCCGCGACGGCGTTGACGAAGGCGCAGCCGCGAAACTGCGGATCCTCGAACCATTCCGCAAGAGCGAGACGCAAAGGCGCGAGCGGATCGTCCGCGCTTTGCGCCGTGCGATGGCGTTCCAGCGCCGCCTCGAACCACGCCATCCACAGGCCGTGTCGATAGGCGAGGAACGCCCGCACCAAATCGTTCTTAGCCGGAAAATGCCGGTAGAACGTCACCTTGGTGACCCCCGCCGCAACGATGAGGCGATCGACGCCCGTCGCGCGCACCCCCTCGCGATAAAATAGGTCATGCGCCGCGAGCAGAATTCGCTCCCGCGCCGGCGTCTCGAGATTCCGCCGCTCTTCCATGCCACCGATATAGACAGGCCTGTCCACATGCGCTAGAAGCCTCGGAGGTAGACAGATCTGTCTACATGCTCGAAAGGAAGTTCCCATGGACGAGAAGCCGCCGCTGCCGCCGTTCACGCTGGAGACCGCGACGCAAAAGGTCCGCTTGGCGGAGGACGCCTGGAACAGCCGCGATCCCGAGCGCGTGGCGCAGGTCTACACCCACGACACGGTGTGGCGGAATCGCGCGGAGTTCCCGCGCGGACGCGAGGAGGTCAAAGAGTTTCTTGCCCGCAAATGGGCGCGCGAGCTCGATTACCGGCTGATCAAGGAGCTGTGGGGCTTTCGCGAGAAGCGCTTGGCCGTGCGCTTCGCTTATGAGTGGCGCGACGACAGCGGCCATTGGTTCCGCTCCTACGGCAACGAGATGTGGGAGTTTGCTTCGACCGGCCAAATGCGGCGCCGCTTCGCCAGCATCAACGACTTGCCGATCAAAGAGGAGGAGCGGATGTTCCGGTGGCCGCTCGGGCGTAGGCCCGACGATCACCCGGGCTTGAGCGACCTTGACCCGTGAGCCCCTGCCGGCTTGTCACAAATTGTAAAAATCCGTGATTGGAGGCGGCCCGAGACCTTGGCTATGCTGTAAAGGAGCATCGTCCAGGGAGCCGAAGCCGCTACATGCCATCAAAGAGATCGACCGCCTCGCGCCAGACGACGCTCAAGAGAGCCGTCGCGCTTTCCGGGCGCGGCGTCCACACCGATGCGCCGGCGCGCCTGGTGATCTCGCCCGCCGAGGCGGGAACCGGCGTCGTCTTCCTGCTCGGCGAAGCTGAAAGGCCTGTCGCCGCGCTCTGGCGCAACGTCTGCGCGACTCAGCTCCGCACCAAGATCTCGTGCTACGGCGTCGCGGTCTCGACCATCGAGCACTTGATGGCCGCTCTCTATGGCCTCGGCGTCGATAATGTGCTGATCGATCTTGACGGTCCCGAGGTCCCAGCGATGGACGGCTCCGCCAACGCCTTCGTCGCAGCGATCGAGGACGCCGGCGTCATGCGTCTGCCCGCGCCGCGGCGCGTGCTCAAGGTGCTGGAGCCCGTGCGCGTCAGCGACGGCGCCGCCTGGGCGGAGCTGGCGCCGACCCGCCGCTTCGGCCTCGATCTCGACGTGGAGATCGCTTTCGCCGGCGCGCTCGGGCGGCAGCGCCTCGTGCTGGCGCTCACGCCCGAGGCTTTCGCCCGCGAGCTCGCGCCCGCGCGCAGCTTCGGCTTCGTGCGGGACGCCGAGCGGCTGTGGCGCGAGGGGCTGGCGCTTGGAGCCAATCTCGACAATTGCGTGGTGCTCGACGGCGACCGCGTGCTCAACCCGCGCGGTCTGCGGTTCTTCGACGAATATGCGCGCCACAAGATGCTCGACGTGATCGGCGATCTCGCGCTCGTCGGCGCGCCGATCCAGGGCGCCTTCCGCTCCTATCGCGGCGGCCACAAGCTCAATCTCGCGCTTGTGGAAAAGCTCATGACGACCGCTTCCGCCCACAAGATCTCGGTCCGCTCGAACGCTGGAGCCGCCCGCGCGCCCTGCCGGCCGGCGTTGGGGAAGCGCAGCGCGCCATAATATTGCCGAAAGATCGAAGTTTCTATGCGCCATCCAGCGGCAGGGCCGCGCCGTCTCGCGTTTTCGCAAGCTTGAGGCGCGCCCGCCGGCCATTCAAGAGGCTCCATCGATGACCGTCTTCGTTCGTTCCGTTTCCCTCGCCGCTTTCTCGCTTGCGCTGCTCGGCGCGCAGGCGGTCGGCGCGCACGCGGATTTTCTGGACTCGGTCACGGGCCTGTTCGGCGGCGGCGAGAAATACAAGACCGAGATCGTGCCGGACATTCCCGCCGACGACCTTTACAATCAGGGGCTCGCCAAGCTGAAACGGCAGGACTACGAGGGAGCCGCGAAGACCTTCACGCAGCTGGAGAAAGCCTATCCGTTCTCGCAGTGGGCGCGCAAGGCGTTGCTCATGACGACTTTTTCCCAATACCAGAAGCCCGCTTACGACGACGCCGTGCAGTCGGCGAAGCGTTATGTCGAGCTTTATCCCAAATCGCCCGACACGCCTTACATGTATTATTTGAGCGGTATGTCCTATTACAATCAGATCACCAATGTGATGCAGGATCAGAGCAACGCCGAGAAGGCGGCCATGGCCTTCGAGGCTCTCCTCGAGAAGTTCCCGAACTCGGAATACGCTCCGGACGCCAAGCTCAAGCTGCAGGTCTGTCGCGACCAGCTGGCGGCCAAGGAGATGAGCGTCGGCCGCTTCTATCTCGAACGCAAGAACTACCCCGCCGCGATCAACCGCTTCCATGCGGTACTCGGCAAATATCAGATGACCCGTCATTCCGAGGAGGCGCTCTATCGTCTGACCGAGGCCTATCTCGCGATGGGCGTCACGAACGAGGCGCAGACGGCCGGCGCGATTCTCGGGCACAACTACCCCGATTCGCAGTGGTACAAGGATGCGGTCGCCCTGCTGAAGACCGGCGGCCTGACGCCCGTCCAGCACGAAGACTCCTGGATGTCGAAGATCACCAAGGCGCTGCACGCGAGCTGAGAGCCTCAAAGGCCTCAGCCCGGCAAATTAGAGAACTTCAGCCGGACGCCCGCGGCGTGAGGCGCGGCGCCTGCAGCGAGCGCCTCTTCCAGACGGTCGAGACGGATCAGCGCGAGACCACTGTCCCCACTGTTCGAGCCGGTGACGCCGATCTCCTTTTCGCCTGCGACGATCGCGGCCCCGGCCGCCGGCGCCGCGCCGTGCGCGCGATAGCGCGCGACGCGCTTGCGCGCGAGGCCGCGGTGCTTCATGCGCGCGACGACCTCCTGCCCGACATAGCACCCCTTCTTGAAATCCACCCCCGAAAGCAGATCCATGTTGGCCTCGTGCGGGAAGGCTTCGCCATAGGCGAAATCGACGCCGCCCTGCGGAACGCCCGCTGCGACCCGCCGCGCCTCGTAGTCCGCGCGCCGCGCCGAAGCCTCGATCGCGCCCAAAGGCGCAAGCGCCCGCCATCCGAGCGCCTCGGCGCGCGGGTCTCGCGCGAGGGCCTTCGCGTCGACTTGCGGGCGCCCGGCGTCGAGAAAGCCGTAAGCCGCGAGATCGGCGCGCAGCGCGATCGTCACCGCAGCGTGCAGCTTGTACATGCCGAGACGCCGCACGAGCTCGTCGACCAGTGATTTGGGACAGTCGAGCAGAAAGCTTCTCGTCTCGCCTTCCCCCTGCGCGAACGCCAGAAAATCGACGATGATCTTGCCCTGCGGCGTGAGCAGCGCGCAAAAACGCGCCTCGCCAAAGCCAAGCTTCAGCATGTCGTTGGTGACGAGATTATGCAGGAACTTGGCGGCGTCTGAGCCAATGATCTCGACCACGGACCGGTCGTCCAACAAAACGGCGTCAGTCATTGTGCGTTTTGCTCCAGAGCCGCCGTCGCGGATGGATTCGCGCACGGGATTGTGCTCTTTTGACTTAAGAGTTTGTCCCCGCGCTGCAAGCAAGGCGCCACGATGACGAAGAGCTTCGACACGATCCTCCATGGCGGCGTTGTCGTCAATCACGACGGCGTTGCTCCCCGCGACCTCGGGCTTCGAGGCGGCAGGATCGCCGGCATCGGCGATCTGTCGCAAGCCGACGCCGGCGAGCGCATCGACTGCGCAGGCCTGCACATTCTGCCCGGCGTCATCGACACGCAGGTTCATTTTCGCGAACCCGGCGCGACCCACAAGGAGGACCTGGAATCTGGCTCCCGCGGCGCCGTGCTCGGCGGCGTCACTGGCGTGTTCGAGATGCCCAACACAAAGCCTCCGACGCTGCATGTTTCCGACGTCGCTGACAAGGTCGCTCGCGCGACGCGCCGCATGCATTGCGATTTCGCTTTCTACGCCGGCGGCGCAGCGGAGACGGTCGACGACATCCCGGAGCTCGAGCGCCAGCCCGGCTGCGCGGGGATCAAGGTGTTCATGGGATCGTCGACGGGCTCGCTGCTCGTTTCCGACGACGCGGGACTGGCCGCCATTCTCTCGAAGACGCGGCGGCGCGCGGCCTTCCACGCCGAGGACGAAGCGCGGCTCAAGGAGCGCGAGCCGCTGCGCGTGAAGGGCGACGCCGCCTCGCACCCGGTCTGGCGCGACGAGCTTACGGCGCTCAAGGCGACGGAGCGCCTCATTGCGATCGCGCGCGAGAAGCGCGCGCTCGTGCATGTGCTGCATGTGACGACGACGGAGGAGATCGAGCTCCTTGCACAGGACAAGGACGTTGCGAGCGTCGAGGTCACGCCGCATCACCTCTCGATCACGAGCGACGATTATGCGCGGCTGGGAACGCTCCTGCAGATGAATCCGCCAGTGCGCGACGCGCGCCATCGCGAGGGGCTCTGGCGCGGCGTGGACGAGGGAATCGTGGATATTCTGGGCTCAGACCATGCGCCGCACACGCTCGAGGAAAAAGCGAAGCCTTATCCTGAGAGCCCTTCGGGCATGACCGGCGTGCAGACGTTTGTTCCGCTGATGCTCGATCACGTCAACGCAGGGCGGCTCAGCCTGCTGCGGCTCGTGGACCTGACGAGCGCGGGACCGGCGCGGCTGTTCGGGATCGCGGGCAAAGGCCGAATCGCGGTCGGCTTCGACGCCGATCTGACCATCGTCGACCTCAAGCGCAAGATGACGATCAAGAACGACTGGATCGCCTCGCGCTGCGGCTGGACGCCCTACGACGGGCGCGAGATCTTGGGCTGGCCGGTCGGAACCTTCGTGCGCGGGGCCAAGGTCATGTGGGACGGGGAGCTGGCGACGCCTTCGACCGGCGAGGCCATGAGGTTTCATGCCGCGCTGTGAGGCGCGCCTCTTAGCCAGGAGAAGCAGCCGCTGTGCGTGAAAAGAGGTCAAAGGACAGCAGCCGGCGCCAGCCACGGCTTCGCCGGGCGAACCGCCAAAAGTTCAAGAGATTTTTCTGATGAGCGTTCCCGTACTGAGAGTTCAAGCAAAGCCTAGAATAAAGTGCGTCCATGAGCACAAGAGTTCGTAGCTCTGCTTGACAATTCTGGCTTAATCCAGCGGCCGCAGCGGAAAATCAATGTATCTTTGGACAGAAGCGCTATTTATTGAGGCGCCCTCGAAGATGACGCCGTGAATAGCGTGGACGCGCCTGAAAAGGGGACCTGCCTTCGAGGAGGCCGGATCTGCGCTGGGCCGTTCGAGGGAGAAAGCAGCGCCGCGCGCAACAGGATCGCGGCGGCGCGCAAAAACACGCCGAGCCTGAGCCCACCTCGCCCATCGGCCGATCGGCGCGGCGAATCGTCGCTAAAAAAGGTCGTCCGACTCCGCAAGCATGGTTCGCCTAAAAAACTCCTAACAAATATCGTTGCCTGTCGCGCGTCGGGCGACTGTTGGGGACTAAGACACCCGCCTTCCGTCGCCCTGGATCGCGCGTTCTAGGAAAATTCGGATCGGCATGGGAGGGAGACCAATGACCCAGCTGGAATTTTTGATCCCTTGCGCCTCTTTCGCCGAATGGCGGAGCAGGCGGCGCGGCGTGGGCCTCGAGGCAAGGAACGACATCCGCGCAATCGTGACGCTCGAATCCTTGAGCGCCCAGCTCTCGGCGCTCAATGGCTCGCCTTTGCATGAGCGCCTGTTGAGGCTGCGGGAAGCCGAGGACGACCGCTCGGGAGAGCGGGACAGATTCAGCGAGATTGTCGCCGAGGAGCTGTGCGCGATCGGTTTCACCTCCTTTCCGGCGACGGGGAAGGAGCTCCTCGAGAAAATCGCTGGTCATCTCGAAACTGAAAGCCGCCAGTGGGAGGCGCAAACGGAGACGAGCTCTAAAGGGATGGGTATGTCCGCGTCGGTCGCATGGCGTCATTAGCTCAGACTGGTTATAGACGCGCGAAGAGCCCACGACAGATGATGCGGGAATTTTGGATCGGCGCGCTTTACGCTGTTTTTGCTGCGCTGATCGGCGTCGCCGCGCTGCTCTGGTATGGCCTCGGCATGCCGGGCCGATCCTATGTCGGGCCGCTGCCGGAGGCGACGGGCGAGGAAAACGATCTCGCCGCGCGCCTGAGGCGCCACGTCGAGGCGATCGCGAGCGAGCCCCACAACATCGGCCACTTCGCCAATCTCGAGAAAGCGGCTCAATACATCGAGCGGACGCTCGCCGAACAAGGCTATCGGGTCCTCTCGCAGTCCTATGACGTCGCGCAATTGACTGTGCGTAATCTGGAGGTCGCCATAGATCCGCAAGAAGACGGGCCGGCCATGCGAACCATTGTCATTGGCGCGCACTACGACTCCTTCCTGGACGCGCCGGGCGCTAATGACAACGGCTCCGGCGCGGCGGCGGCGCTGGAGCTGGCGCGGCTGTTGAATGACTTGCGCCCCCGGCGCACGCGGCTGCTGCTCGCATGGTTCACGAACGAGGAGCCGCCCTATTTCCAGACGGACGATATGGGCAGCTTCCACTATGCGCGGCGCCTCGCCGAGCGAAAGGAGCCCGTCGTTGCGATGATCTCGCTGGAGACGATCGGCTTTTTCTCTGATGACGTGGGGACCCAGAGCTATCCCGCGCCTTTCGGAGCGGTCTTTCCTAACCGGGCTAATTTCGTCGCCTTTGTGGGAATGCCGGGCTCCCGCGCCCTGGTTCGAGAGGTCATGGCGTTGTTCCGACGCGAGACGGATTTTCCATCGATCGGCGGCGTCGCGCCTGGCGTCATCCCCGGTATTGCCTGGTCCGATCATTGGTCATTCGCTGAGCATGGATTTCAGGCGATGATGATTACCGACACGGCTGTTTTCCGGTATCCGCATTACCATAAACCGAGCGATACGCCGGACAAAGTGAACTATGATCGCCTGGCGCGCCTCACCAAGGGCATCGAACGCGTTCTGCGCAATATGGCGGAATAAACGCAGCCGATCCCGTTCGTCGAGCTCGCGCCGAAACATCTCCTCTTCCCGCCGCGCCGCCGGACGCGATATAAGCCGGCGGCGGCGCGGCTTTGCGCCGCATCTGGGAAGAAACCGCGCCGCTGGAGCCCTCGCCGATGAAGTGGGAAGATTTCGAAAGCTCGCAAAACATCGAGGACCGCCGCGGCGAGGAATACGCCGGCGGGCCCTCCATGGGCGGCAGGGTCGGCTCCGGGCATATCGGGCTCGGCACGGTCATCATCCTCGGCATCATCGGCTATCTCACCGGCATTAATCCGGCCCTGCTGATCGGCGGCGCCGAAATGCTCAACAACATGCGCGGCGGCCAGTCCTATCAGCAGCGCGAGGAGAGCGTTCGGCGCACGCATGCGCAAGGCGCGCCCAGCGACCCGCTCGGCCAGTTCGTGGCCAAGATCCTCGGCGAGAACGAGGAAGTCTGGTCGCAGGTCCTGCTCGAGCAAAGGAACATTCGATTCCGCGCGCCGACGCTCGTCATGTTCGACGGAGAGACGTACTCCGGCTGCGGCGAGGCGCAATCGGCCATGGGGCCGTTCTATTGCCCGAACGACCAGAAGATCTATCTCGACACCTCCTTCTTCCGCGACATGAAGCAGCGCTTCGGCGGCGGCGGCGATTTCGCCTACGCCTATGTGATCTCGCATGAGATGGGCCATCATATCGAGAACCAGCTCGGCATTCTCATGCAGGTTCATCGCGCGCAGGAGCGCGCCGCGAGCCGCGCCCAGGCCAATGCGCTTTCGGTGCGCATCGAGCTCATGGCCGACTGCCTCGCCGGGGTCTGGGCCGCGAACGGCAACGCCAAGCGCAGCTTCCTTGAGGCGGGCGATATCGAGAAGGCGGTCAACACCGCGCAGGCGATCGGCGACGACCGCCTTCAGCGCGCGGCGCGCGGGGTGGTCGTGCCCGACAGCTTCACGCACGGCTCGTCGGCGCAACGCGTGGAGTGGCTGCAGCGCGGCCTGCAGTCAGGCAAGATCGACGCCTGCAACACTTTCGCGAACCGGTAGAGGCCTAAACGTCCCGCTTCAACCGCACCACGACGTCGACGCGCGCGACCTTCATTCCCGGCGGCGGCGCGGGCAGGTCGCCGATCGCGACCGTGGAGCCCGCGATATCGCGCAGCTCGCCCTCGTCCTCGAGCAGAAAATGGTGGTGCTCGGAGACATTCGTGTCGAAATAGACCCGCGCGCCGTCCACGGCGATCTCGCGCAGGAGCCCTGCGTCGGTGAACTGATGCAGCGTGTTGTAGACCGTGGCCAGGGAGACCGGCATCCGCGCCGCCGTCGCCTCTTCGAACAGGCGCTCCGCGGTCACGTGGCGGTCGCCTCGGCCGAACAGCAGCTCCCCGAGCGCCACGCGCTGGCGCGTCGGACGCAGCCCCGCAGCGACAAGGCGTGCGACCAAGGCGCTTTCCGCGCCTTCAGCCTCTGCGCAGCCGTCGCGCTGGGCGTGATCGAGATTGTCGTCCATAACGAAAAATATATGCGACGGCGCCCGTCGCTGACAACCCCGGCGTGCGAATAATCCGCTAAGCCCGAGCTCGGGCGACGCTTTCGCCCGGATGCAGGAAATCTATAATAGAACCCGTCTCGCGAAAGCCGCGCGGGCCAAAAAGCCCGCCGCCCCCGAGGAGCCAAGAGAATTATGACCGACCCCGACGCCATTCCCGGCAAGATCCTGATTGGCGCGAGCAGCGGAGCGGATCGCGTCTATCGCCACCTGCTGCTGCCGCTCGGCAATCGCCACGGGCTAATCTCCGGCGCCACCGGGGGCGGCAAGACCGTGTCCTTGCAGCGCCTGGCCGAAGGCTTCTCCAAAGCGGGGACGGCGGTGTTTCTCGCCGACGTGAAAGGCGACATCGCCGGCCTCTCGCAGACGGGCGATTCGCGACCTGCCTTCGTGGAGCGGGCCAAGGCGCTCGGGCTCGCCTATAAGCCAGACAAGTTCCCCGTCGTGTACTGGGACGTCTTCGGCGAGCAGGGCCATCCTGTGCGCGCGACGGTCGCCGAGATGGGACCGCTGTTGCTCTCGCGCATGCTCGATCTCAACGACACGCAGGAGGGCGTGCTCAATATCGTCTTCCGTTTCGCCGACGAGCAGGGCCTGCTGCTTTACGACCTCAAGGATCTGCGCGCTGTGCTCAACGAGGTGGCCGAGAACGCTGGCGAGGTGCAGACCAAATACGGCAATGCGGCTCCGGCGACGATCGGCGCGATTCTTCGCCAGCTGCTCACGCTCGAGAACCAGGGCGGCGACAAGTTCATCGGCGAGCCAGCGCTCGATCTCAAGGACTTCATCGCCACTGCGCCGGACGGGCGCGGCTATGTCAATATTTTCGCCGCCGACAGGCTCATGCAGGCGCCGCGGCTCTACGCCACCTTCCTGTTGTGGATGCTGACCGAGCTCTTCGCGCATCTGCCGGAGGTCGGCGACCTGCCGGCGCCGAAGCTCGTGTTCTTCTTTGACGAGGCGCATCTCTTGTTCAAGGATGCGCCGAAGAACCTGCTCACGGCGATCGAGCAAGTGGTGCGGCTCATCCGCTCCAAGGGCGTGGGCGTCTATTTCGTGACGCAGAACCCGCTCGACGTGCCGGATACGGTGCTCGGCCAGCTCGGCAACCGCATCCAGCATGCGCTGCGGGCGTTCACGCCGCGCGACCAGAAGGCCGTGCGCGCGGCGGCGGAAACCTTTCGACAGAACAAGAATTTTGACACGGCGGACGCCATCATGGAGCTCGCTGTCGGCGAGGCGCTGGTGTCGATGCTCGACGCTAAGGGCGCGCCGGAAGTTGTGGATCGCGTGCTGATCGCGCCGCCCGCGGCGCGGGTCGGGCCGATCACTGCGCAGGAGCGCCAGGCCGCCATCGAGTCGAGCCCGCTTTATGGATGCTACGACACGCCGATGGACCGTGAGTCGGCCTATGAGCAGCTGCAGAAGCGGGCGGGCGGGCGCATGGAGACCGCGGGCGCGGGGCCGGCGAAGACCACCGCGCCCTCCGAGGCGGCGCCTTCGCCGGAGGGCGGCGGCGCGCTCGGCAAGCTTGGCGACATTGTCGGCGGCCTGTTCACGCGCACGAATCCGAAGCGCATGTCTCCTGCCGAGCTCGCGATGCGCGCGGCGTTGCAGTCGGCGGCGCGCTCGGCAGGCACCCAGATTTCGCGCGAGATCATGCGCAACATTTTTGGTGGCATGTCGCGTTGAACCTCTGATTTCGAGCTCGCCCCAGACGCGCGCCGTGGGCGCCGCGCCAAGAGCGGCGATTTGTCGCAGGGCGAATGGAGAAAGTTAACACGGCGCATTTACAACGCTGCGGCGGGGAAGCCAAGAAAGCAGAAGCGGCGCCGCTCGCCTAGACGCCTGCGTCGCTCGCCGTCGTACCACCAAGGCTAAGGAATGCGCCATGTCGCGGCTAGACGAAATGAACAGGGTCTTGAGAAAAATGCCCGCGGAAACGCCGGGCGTCGAGGCCAGCGCGCTCATTTCGGAGGACGGCCTCATGATCGCGAGCGCCCTCACGCCCGAGCTCGACGAGACGCGCGTCGCCGGCATGACGGCGACGCTGCTCAACCTCGGCACGAGGGCGTCCGTGGAGCTCCAGCGCGGCGCAGTCAAGGAGGTCGTCATCCGCGGCGAGACCGGCTATGCGGTGATGATCGACGCGGGCCGCGGCGTCATGCTGCTCGTGCTGGCGAACGAGTCGGCGAAGCTCGGGCTTATCTTCTTCGACATGCACGAAGCGATCAAAGCCCTGAAGAAGGTGATGTAAGGCCTCATTCGGAAACAACTGCCGCATTTGCTGCGGCGGCCCCAACGTTCCCTCCGACGAATGCTATCGGCGCCTTCTTCGTGTCCTGGTGGTGACTTTTTGACACAAAGACACGAAGGACGCGAAGAATTGCCGCTTAATATGCGCCAGTTGGCGCGCGCCAAGCTTTTTCAGCGCCGAAGCTTGATCGGCTCAGCTATGACCGGGTGGCGCTCATCGGGGCCGAGAGGATAAGGCCCTGCAGGGCCGGGCGAGCGCAACCAATTTGTTAAGACGCTTGCTTCATCGTGGCGGCGTCAAGGAGAATCGATGACTGCGATCGCCCTCATCATCGGACTGGCAGCCGCTTTTCTGCTGCTGACCGCCGGCTATCTTTATGGCGTGAAACGCGGCGTCGCGGCGAGAGAGAGCTTGCGCGCGCAGACGACGCAACTGGCGCGTGAAATCGAGGTCCTGCGCGAGGACAGCCTGCGCCTCAGCGACGAGCGCCAGCAGAGCCTGCGCCTGACGATCGAGAAGGCGCTAAGCCCCATCGTCAAGCGTGAGCAGCTGAGCCTCGACCTGTCTCAGCTCAAGGCTGGCGCCGGCGAGCGGCGCGATCTGACCTTTCTCCTCGACCGCATCGCCGAGGCGGGCAATTTCTCCACCGTCGTCTTGAGCGACGCGGACGGCCTGCCGCTCGCGGCGAACGCCGCCGCGGACCATCCAGAGCGTCTCGCCGTCAGCGCCTCGATGATGCTGTTGATGTCGGACCGCGTCTCCGGCGACGACCAGCCGCGGCCGCTCTCGATCATGATCCAGGATGAGGCCAACCGGGTGACGCTGTGCCGCGTCTTCGAGGTGCAGGGTCAGCGCGTGACGCTGACCGCCGTCGCCGCGGGCGACGGCCGGCTCTCGCCGACCGCGCTCGATCCGGCGCTGGTGAAAGTGTCCGGAATGCTCGCGAACGCGGCTTAGGCTGCTTAGGCGAGCGGCGCAGCCGGCAGCAGGACTCGCGCCTCCGATGTCGTCAAAGCTTCGCGCGACGTGGTTTCTCTGAGCCGAACGTCTTGCCTCGAGTCTGCGCGCGAGCGATAAGCCTGCCGCGCTGCAACCGTCGGACGCCGCCGTGATCAGAGTGACCCCAACCATCGCCCTCGACGAGAGCGAGCTGCATGAGGACTTCCTGCGCGCTTCGGGCGCCGGCGGCCAGAACGTGCAGAAGGTCGAGACCGCGGTGCAGCTGCGCTTCGACGCCGCGCGCTCGCCCAATCTACCGCCTCCGGTGCGCGCGCGGCTCATGAAGCTCGCCGGGCGGCGCATGACCAAGGCGGGCGTGCTGGTGATCTCGGCGCAACGTCATCGAACGCAGGAGCGCAATCGCGCCGACGCGCTGGAGCGGCTCCTGGAGCTCATCCGGCAGGCCGCTGCGCCGCCGCCGCCCTCACGCCGCAAGACGAAGCCGACCCCCGCTTCGAAGGAGCGGCGGATCGAGGGCAAGAAAATCCGCTCGAACGTCAAGGCGCTACGCGGCGCGGTCGATCCCTCATGAGGGGGACGCTCGCGCAAATTCCCGCCGGAGTCTGGGCCCTCGGATTCGTCTCGCTTTTCATGGACGTCTCTTCCGAGATGATCCACGCGCTGCTCCCCGTCTATCTGGTGACGGCTTTCGGCGCCTCGATGATGAGCGTCGGCGCGATCGAAGGGATCGCCGAATCCACGGCGTCGATCGTCAAGATCTTTTCCGGCGCGCTGTCGGACTGGCTCGGCCGGCGCAAATTTCTGGCTGCGCTCGGCTACGCCCTCGCCGCCGCGACAAAGCCGGCCTTTCCGCTCGCCACGGGCGTCAGCATTCTCGTCGCCGCGCGCTTTGTCGATCGTGTCGGCAAGGGGATACGCGGCGCGCCGCGCGACGCGCTCGTCGCCGACATCGCGCCGCCGGCGCTGCGCGGCGCGGCTTTCGGCCTGCGGCAGTCGCTGGACACGGTCGGCGCCTTTTTGGGGCCCGCGCTCGCGATTCTGCTCATGTGGGCGAGCGGCGACGATTTTCGGCTCGTGTTCTGGATCGCGGTCATCCCTGCCGTGTTCTCGACACTGCTGATCGTCATAGCCGTCAAGGAGCCCGAGCGTCCCCCCGATCTGCGCAAGCCGCGGTTCCCGCTGCATGTCGATGAGCTTGCAAAGCTCTCCGGCGCCTATTACCTCGTGACGCTCGTTTCGGCGACATTCGCGCTGGCGCGGTTCAGCGAGGCTTTTCTGATCCTGCGCGCCCGCGAGGCTGGACTGCCGCTCGCATTGAGCCCGCTGGTGCTCGTTGCGATGAACGCGATCTACGCGCTCGCCGCCTATCCCGCGGGCGCCTTGTCCGACAGTTGCAACCGCCTGAGCATCTTGGCCTTTGGCCTCGTCCTGCTCATCGCCGCCGATGCAGCGCTCGCGCAGGAGGGCGGGCTGGGGCTCGTCGCCGTCGGCGTCGTCCTGTGGGGACTGCACATGGGCCTCACGCAAGGCCTGCTCGCAACGCTCGTCGCCGATGTGGCGGCGCCCGAGCTGCGCGGCACAGCCTTCGGCGTGTTCAACCTCGTCGGCGGCGTCGCGACGTTAGCTGCGAGCCTCATCGCCGGCGCGCTGTGGGATCGTTTCGGCGCCGGCGCGACCTTTTGGGCGGGCGCAGGGTTTGCAGGGGCGGCGCTCGCAGGCTTGGCGCTCGCAAGGCTCAAGGCTCCCGGACTCGGCGCCGCGCATCGGCTGTCCGCCATGCAGGGTTGAATAAAGCCGAGAGACTATATCGGCCCGCCATGAGTCGACGACGCAGAGCGCAGGACTGTGGCTCATAAGCCACAGCCTCGCGGAAAAATGAAACCAGAAAGTTTTTCGTTGCTAATCGTCAAAAAAGAAGAGGCGACGAGGGCATAACTTCTCTCCCGCATGTTTCGGACCGAGCCGTCTGGTTCAGACGAGCCTTCGCTCTCACCCAAGGATGGACGACGATGAGGTTTCTGCGCACGGCCAGCCTTGTCGCGCTGGCGCTCGTTTCCGGGTCGGCGCTCGCCGCCGACTCCGGCGAGGAGACCAAGAAAAAGCCCGCGCCTCTGTGGACGGGCTTCTATCTAGGCCTCAACGCCGGCGGCGGCTGGAGCCAGACCAACGGCTTCAATTATTACACCTTCCCGGACTCTTTCGATCCGAGTGTCGGGGGGGCGAACAACCCGATCTGGCTGGCGATAGCCGCGACGGGAACGATGGGCCGCTTCGGCGGCGGCGTGGGCGGGTTCCTCGGCGGCGGGCAGGTCGGCTACAATTATCAATATACAAAAGACGTCGTGCTCGGCCTCGAAGCTGATCTGCAAGGTCTGACCGGCAATAGCGTCTCCGCCACGGGGTTCGGTTTTTCGCCTCCTGTCCCGAATCGACTCCCCACCATAATCACCGCGCTCACGGCTTCGAGGAGCCTCGATTATTTCGGCACGATTCGCGGGCGCGTCGGCTATCTGCTGACGCCGACCCTGCTCGGCTACGTGACCGGCGGCGTCGCCTACGGCCAGATCGGCATGGCTTCCTATCTCACGTCGATCGCCGTGGAAACCCCGTCGGCGACAATCGGCGGCGACAGCTCTTCCGGCGTGCGCGCGGGCTGGACGGCCGGCGCCGGCGTCGAATGGTCGCTCAATCCGAACTGGAGCGTCAAGGCCGAATATCTCTATTACGACCTCGGCGCGCCGACGGCGGAGTACGGTCTCCACACTTACGACCTCTTTCCGGGCTTCGGAGGCCCCGGAGCCGACGTGCTGACGACGAGGGCGTCGACCCGCTTCGACGGTCATATCTTCCGGCTCGGCGCCAACTATCACTTCAACTACGGCAGCGCCGCGATCGCGACGACGAAGGAGGACGCGCCGGAACCGGGCGAGAAGGACAATCCCAGCGATTATGGGAAGTTCTACCTCACCAAGATCGAAGCTTACGGCGGAACGCTGCACGAGGGCTATCCCGACATGTATTGGGCCGGCCAGGGCGGCGCCAGCGCCACCGTGGTCTACCCCTTCAGCAAGCACTATGCATTCCAGCTCGACGCAACGCTCGACGCGGAAACGTCGAGCCTCGTGCCGGGCCTCGCTGGCCACCTCTACTGGGCCGACACGAAGGCGGGTCTTCTCGGCGCCTATACCGAAGGCGGCTGGCGCAGCTCGCCGGGCGGCGGGCAAGGCGACTTCAAGCTCGGCGCCGAAGGGGCTTGGTTCCAGGACAAGTTCACTCTCGAAGGCCTGCTCGGCATCGAGACGCAGTCGCTCAACGCCAATCTTCCGGGCTACTCCTGCACGAGCGTCGCCCTGATCGGCTGCTACATCGGCTACAACCCGCCGGGCCTCAACTTCGGTCTGTTCGACGGATTCGACAATCTGCAGCCGCAGGCCGGCTACAGCATGTTCGACACGATCCGCTTCTTCGACCATGTCGAATTCGACTATTACGTGCACGACAACTTCAAGGTTTCGATCGCGCACGAATATGTGGGAGGCCTCAACTCGGGCGTCCTCGGCGCCGAATATCTGATCGACGCCGGCTCAGGCATCGCGCCAGTGGTCTTCTTCGAGGCGAGCGCCGGCGAGCGCGGCGTCGCCTCGATCTTGGGCGGGGTGCGCTTCTATTTCGGCGAGGAAGGACCCAAGTCTCTGAAGAGGCGCCTGCGCGAGGACGACCCGACGGTCCATCTGCGCCGCGGCATCAATTCAGCCTTCGTCAACCAGCGGTCGCAGCCTTCCTTCGGGAAGAACACTCCTTACGGCCATGAAATCTACCCCAACCCAGTTTTTTGTAGCACCGGTTTCAGCGCGGGCTGTTAGCGCCGCTGCCTCTGATCGCGAGGAGGCTTGAGCTGCCGGGGCGAAGGCTTGCGCGCCTTCGCCCCGCGGCTCACGCGCAGGAGGCGAGCGTACTCGGCGAGCGCGTCCCCGCAGGCCGCCGCCTTGGCGACGACCGTCTGCGGCGTGAAGGAGCTAAGGGCGAGTCCACCCGTCGCGACGAGGGCGCCCTCGATGAAGTCCCTGCGCGAAATGCCGTCGCCGCCTGATATCGAAGCGATCCGTCGCTCCACTTGCAACAGCCTCCCGTCCGCCGTGGGAACGCGGCGCGCCGGTCAGAGCTTGCCGGGATTGCCGGGCGTCAGCGTGAAGACATCCTTGCCCTCTTCGTCCGACCAAGTGACCTTGTTGCCGTCGACGTCGATCCGCGAGCATTCCCAGACGCTTTCCTTGCCGTCGTCGCCGGCATAGCGGACGCACATCTGCGCCCCGGCGATATGCCAATGGCCGCTGTAGCGGCCCTCGCGCCTGTCGCCGAGGATGCGCCCGTCGGGATTGTAATATTCGGAGAAGGTTTCGCCCTCGTCCTCTCCTGAGACGGTGTTGCCGACGAGCGCCTGACGAATTTGATCGTCGGTGGTCAAGGCGGCCGCGTGGGCCGACGGCGCCACGGCGGCGAGCAGGAGGGGGAACAGCCAGATCGAAGCGCGCATGTGCGTCTCCTCAAGATGCGAGAATTTCCATGACGGAAGCCTACAGGAACAGTCTGATCCCATAGAGCATGACGACGAATTCGGCGAGCAGCAACGCGATGATCACCAGCTGCATGATCTGTTCGGACACGAAGTTCGCATTCTCCCGCATTGAGGCTTTCGCGTCGATCAGCCTCGTGTTCGCAAGCTCATAGTGCTCGAGGGCGAACTGCACCGGCTCGAACAGGAGCTCCAACCGGTCGTGCAGACCGGCGGCGAGAACGAGCTCCGCGAACAGGCGCTTCGACGGGTCGGTCAGCGCCGGATCGAGCTGCTCCAGAGCCGTCTGGATGCGCAGGCTGGCCGCCTTCATCTTGGTCGCCAGCACCGTCATCGCGTTCACATGCTCCTGACGCTTTAGATCCGTCTTCTCCACCGCGTGGGTGAGCCTGGAATCCTTGGCGATCACTGGCCACAGCGCGTGCACTTCCTTCTCGAGCCGCTCGGTTTCGCGCTCCGCCACCGTGAAGCGCACGAGCGCGTCGAGGGCGTCGCGCGACAATTCCTCGCTCGCATAGGCCACGGCGCGGCTATGCAGCCAGAGCGTCCGCGCGGTTCTGACGCTCGCGCGTACTGGCGCGGCGCGATGATCGTCGGCGCCGCCGCGCACCCAGGCCTCAAGATCCGCCTCGTCGCCGGGCGCGTCCTGCGCGGAGGGCGGCGCGCAGACGACCGTGAGCGCACCGGGCTTCTTTGGCGCGTCCTCAGAGAGCGATTGCGCGGTCTCGACGCGGATCAGCACCGCCGTAACGTCGCGCGGCTCCTTGACGACGATCTTCTCGCCTGCGTCAGCTGCCGGAGCTTCCTCGAAGCTAACTAGCCACGACTGCGCCTTGGAGAAAAACTGCTCCGGCCGTCTCGAGAGATCCAACATGATCGTTCCTCCTCCCAAACCGAATGTTACGCCTTAAGCTCCGGAACGTCACGCCGAGACCGCTGCGTCGCGAATGAGCTCCGCGCCGCTTTGCCGGGTCTCGTCCGGCGTGTAGAAGCAATAGAGGACGCCTTCTGTGTCTTCGCACCAGTGACCGGCGCCGGCGCCGGCTTCGATAGCCCGCCGCCAGACCCGATCGAGCCGCTCCGACTGCATGAGCGCATGCGCGAAGCCGTGAACATGCAGGCGATCCGCCCAGTCCCACCGCGATCCGAAGGTTTCGATCCCGTCCAGCAGATCGTAGCGGTCGACGAGATCGAGCGGCATGTCGGCCGTGATCGAGCCGAGGAACAGGCCGCGCCGTGTCACGCGCGCGAGGCTCGCGATCGTCTCTTCGAGATGCTCGGGCGGCGTGCGGCAGAGCCCGGTCTCGATCGTCACGTCGAAGAATTGCGCGTCGAAGGGCAGATCGGGGCACTCGCCCACCAGATTGCGCTCGCCGCCGCCGTGCGCGAGATCGACGTCGAATTCGAATCCGTAAGCGTCGAAGCCCAGCGCCCGCAGCGCCGTCACGAGCTCGCCCGATTCCGATCCGAATTGCAGAATGCGCGCGCCCTTCTCGATGCCGAAGGCCGTAGCGAGCATGTCGGCGAGCGTCGCGGCGTCGAAGAACTGCTGCAGCACCCCGCAGCGCCGAGCCGTTTCGCCCGGCGCGGACGAAGCCTTGCGCGCAGCATGTCGGGTTTTGAGAAGGTCGGCAACAATAATGTCCGTCGCGGTGTCCGCAGAATCCATGACGCCATTGAGCGTCGAGTCGAAGAGATAGTCGCCGACGATGAGCACGCCCGGAAGGCGCTCCGCGTTCGGCCTGTGGTTCTCGACGCGCCGCCGCGCACGCGCGCCGCCGGGCATGGCGTTCACTGAAGCCATCCAACGATGGACGCGCCGGTTGACGATGAGGTCGGGCGCCTCCGGAAACACCGGCGCCAAAGCGTCGAGGCACATGTGCTCGATGCGCTCGTCGCTGACGTTCGCAAGGCTCAGCGCGGCGTTGCCAGCGATCAGGAAGGACAGCACGCCGAAGGGCCCGAGCTCCTGGCGCGCGCTCTCGTCATAGACGCAGACGCCGTCGAAGGCGTCCATCATCCACCAGTGCTTGTCTATGCGCTCGCGCCAGAACGGCCGCTTGAACGCCAGGGTGGCGCGCAGATAATGCGCCGGCCGGTCGAAGTAGCCGATATGGCGGTCGACTGTCTGGCGCAGCGTCTCGGAGCGCAGCCCGATCATGGATATGGCGGACAGCGGCACCGCGAACACGACATAGTCGGCGACCGTCGACTCCGCGAACCCGTTCACGAGCATGTCGAGCCTGTAGGTCCCGTCCGAGAGCGGCTCGACCGCGCGCACGTGGGCGTTGAGATTGATGCGCGCCGTGAGCTGATCGGCGAGGCGCTGCACGATCTGCTCATTGCCGCCTACGACCGAGAAAATATCCATGTATCCGTCGACGTCCATGAGGACGTTCTTCAATAAATTCAAGCCGTTCGTGAGATGCGGCGGCGCGGCTACGTCGCTGTGCGCCATGACCCGCGCATAGCGGCGGGCGGCCTCGTCGTCGATTTCTCGATCGAGCAGCTCGTGACCAGAAAGGCGTTGCCAAGGATGGGCGTTGTCGTTCTCGATGGCGGAAAGATAGTATGCCTCAGGGCTCAGCATCTTCGCGCAGCGCTCGCGGAAGCGTCTGGCCTCGGACTCCGCCAAGGCGCCGAAATGCTCGCCGATCTCGTCGACCGTCAGCATGAGCTTGCCGTCGAGAACGCACGGGCCCCCCTCGATGTGGCGAATATCGAGCTTGAGCTCGTTCTCGATGAGGTCGCGCAGCGGGTCGGGGCCTAGGCGCGAATAATCGTAAATCTCTGCGACGCCGATCTCGTAAGGGCCGATGCCCGCCATCTGGCCCGTGCAAATCTTGCCGCCGATCCGCTCGCTCGACTCGTAGATCTCGATCTCGCAAGCGTCTCCGGCCTTCGCCTCCAGGTGCCAGGCGCTGAACAATCCGCCGGGTCCTCCGCCGATGATCGCGACCCTGGTCTTACCGTGCGGCCGGTCGCTTCCTCCGGCTTTCGACGCGTCGATGCTGCTCGTCATTGCCCCAGCCCTCCAACAGACACTTGACCGCCCGACCTCGCCCCGCCGCCAGTTGCAGTCAGTCCTCGTTTGTTATTCCGACTTCTCCCGCCACGCGGGCCTATGCGCTTCCGGTCCCATGTTCCTTGCACGAGAAAAAGGGCTGACTCGCCCGAGCCAACACAAATCTAAATGGTCGGCAAAGAGCTTGTAAATTGATATCTGGCTCACTTCGCTCGCCGTTAACCTTTGCGTCTTGCGTTGAGATTGTCCGCGGCGGCGCCCTAAGGCGGAAGACCATCGATAATCCTTACGCATTTGCTGCATCACTTCGATAACTCGTTCATCACGCGCATATGAGCACGCGGAACATGTCCAGAAGCTGAACGGCGCATGGTCCTTGCAGAGAATGGGCCAGCGCCGCTGATGCTCCTCCTTCATCTCTTCGCGGCCGCGGCTTCATGCGCCTCGGCGAGCGCGTGATCCTCCTTGCCGATCTTGTGCACGCAGGGGCGGGCGGCGATGCGGTCGATATAGGCCGAAAACGTCTCATCCCGGGGCACGAGGCCGAAAGTGGTGGTCCACCGCAACGCCGTGCCCCAGAGGATGTCCGCCGCGGTGAAGCGGTCGCCGAAGAGGTAAGGGCCCATCTTCAGCTGGTCGCGCACGACGGAAAGCACGGGCTCGAACTCTCCGTAAGGGCTCATGGCGCGCAGGCCGGGCTCGGTCTTGCGGGCGCGGTCGACAACCGCGGGCTCGAAGGCTGAGCCGTAAAAGGCCAAGAAGCGCAGGTAGGGGCCGCGCAGCGGGTCGCCGATCGCCGGCGCGAAGCCTTTCTCGGGGAAGGCGTCGCCGAGATAGATGTAGATCGCTACCTGCTCGGTCACGACCGCGCCCTTGTGCACGATCGCCGGCACCTTGCCGAGCGGATTGATCGCGAGATAGTCGGGCTTCGACTGCTCGCCGATCTTCATGTTGAGCACGCGCAGCTCATAGGGCGCGCCGAGCTCCTCCAGAAGGATCAGCACCCCCTGCGAGCGGGTGCGCGGCGAATGGTAAAGTGTGACCCTGGCGTTATCCATCTTAAGACCTCCCTGGCGCCTCGGCAGGAGCAGCCAGGGCCCCTTATAGACGAAATCGTCGGGGCGCTTCCCAATCTCTGTGCAAAGCCTTAAACAGCCGCGCATGATCTGGCTTGTCTTCGCCCTTCTCGCCGGCGCGGCGGTGCTCGCCGTGCTGGTTCCGCTCTCTTTGCGGGCCGCGCCGTTGGAGGCTGCGGCGAGCGACAAGGCCTTCTACCGCGAGCAGATCGCCGAGATTGCGCGCGAGCGCGCCGAGGGGCGGCTCGACGCCGAGGATGCGGAGACCGCCCGCGCCGAGGCTGCGCGGCGGCTGCTGCGCGCCGCCGAGGCGTCGGGCGCGCGGCAAAGCTCATCGCGCAAGGCGCGGCTCGTCGCGGCGCTGGCGACGCTCGTGCTCGTGCCGGCGTTGGCCGTGCCGCTCTACCTCAGGCTCGGCGCCGTCGACATGCCGGACATGCCGCTCGCGCAGCGCCAGGCGGCATCGAAGCCGCGTTTCGACATCTCCGCGGCGGTCGAGAAGATCGAGCAGCACCTCGCCGAGCATCCCGACGACGGCCGCGCGTGGGAGGTTCTGGCCCCTGTCTATGTGAAGGCGCAGCGGTTCGACGAGGGCGTCCACGCTTATGGCGAGGCGTTGCGGCTGCTTGGGGCGACGCCGGCGCGCCACGCGGCGCTCGGCGAAGCCTACGTGCTTCAGGCCGAAGGCGCCGTGACTCCCGCCGCGCGGCGCAATTTCGAGGCGGCGCTCGCGCTCGACCCAAAGGACGCGCATGCGGGCTATTACATGGGCCTCGCCGCCGAGCAGGACGGCGACAAGGCGAGAGCGGTCGAGATTTGGAAGCGGCTGCTGGAGGAAGCGCCGGCCCAGGCCGGCTATCGGGCGCTGCTGCGCCAGCAGCTCGAGCGGCTCACGGGCGAGTCGTTCGCCGACAAGCCGCAAAGCGCGGCGGGCAAGGCCGTCGCCGCCCTCCCGGAGGGCGAGCAGCGGGCGATGATCGGCCGCATGGTGGAGGGGCTCGCCGCGCGCCTTGCCCAAAACGGCTCCGACGTCGAGGGGTGGCTGAAGCTCATTCGCGCTTACAGCGTGCTGGCCGAGCCGGAGAAGGCCGCCGCGGCGCTGGCGAAGGCGCGCGCGGCGCTGCAGGGGAAGCCCGCGGAGCTGGCGAGGGTGGAAGGGCTCGCCCAGGAGCTGGGCGTCGGGAAAGAGGCTGTGAGATGACGCGCAAGGGCAAGCGGCTGACGTTGATTATTAGCGCGCTCGGCGTCGCTGCGATCGCGGTTGGCATAATCATGTATGAGCTCAGCACGAACATTTCGTTTTTCAAAACGCCCACCGAGCTGATCGAGAAGCCGCTCGCAGCAGGGACGCGTCTGCGCCTGGGTGGCCTCGTTAAGCAGGGCTCCGTGAAAAAATCCGAAGGTGGCAAAGTGGATTTCGTTGTTACAGACAATCACAGCGATTGCGCAGTCACGTACAAGGGGCTGCTGCCCGACCTTTTTCGCGAAGGGCAAGGGGTCGTTGCAGATGGCGTTTTGCAAACGGACGGCGTCTTTCACGCCGACAGCGTGCTGGCCAAGCACGACGAACGCTACATGCCGAAAGAGGTCGCCGACGCCTTGAAGAAGCAGGGCGTCTGGCAGGGCGGGAAGTAGCCGAGGACAGCTTCACTCCGCGTTGAGCCTCACCGCGGCAACAGCCGCTGCAAATAGTCGAGCTCCTGCGGCGCCCGCTCGGGCTGGCCGAGGCGGCGGCGCAGCTCCTCCTGGAGCTTGCGCGCCCGCTGCGCCGGCGGCAGGTCGAGCGGATCATATTTGGCTTTGGCGTTCTCCCGTCCTTTGAGGCGGCCGAGCGGATCGCGCTCGCCGAAGCGCCCGCCGGGCCGGCCGGCATCCCCCTCCCCTTGGCCTTCGCCGCGCTCTGCGAGCGCATCGGCGCCGCGGCGCAGCGCTTGCACGGCGCGGCCCTCCGCCTCCACGGCCTGATTTGCGCCGGGCGCGCCTTGCTCCAATGCGCGCTCGGCCTGCTCCATCGCCTGATCGGCGTCGTCGAGCTCGCTCGGCGCGCCCTCCTCCGAGCGCCGCAAGGCGTCGAGCTCGCGCTCGAGGCGCTCGCGCAAGGCACGCTGCCTGTCAGCCCCTGCCTTTTGCTCGCCAGTCTTCTGCTCGCTCTTGCCGCCGCGCCCAGCCTGCGGACGCCCGCCTGGCTCCAGGCGCGTCATGCCTTGATAAGTCTCGTCGCGAAGCTGCTGCTCCTCGCGCGCGAGCTCGTCGATGTCCGAGAGCGCCTTTCGCGAGGCCTTGCCCTTGCCGTTTGCTTGCGAGGTCTGGAGATTCTCCATGATGGCCGAAAGCTCGTCGAGCAGCTTCTGCGCAAGCGCCGTGTCGCCAGATTTCAGCGCGGCGTCGATCTCGTCCAAGAGCTTGTCGAGATCGTCCTTGGTGATCTCCTGCGCGTCGCCGCTCGAGTGCTGCTGGCGCTCGGCGGCGCGGTCGCGCGCGCGCTCCATGGCGCTGCGCATGAACTTGTCCATCGCCTCGCGCAGCCGCTGCGAGAGCTTCGCGATCTCCTCGTCGTCCGCGCCGCGCGCCAGCGCCTCGTTGAGATCGCGTTGCGCCTGCCGTAGCTCGCGCTCGGCGTCGGCGAGGTCGCCATCCTCGAGATGGACCGCCATCGCCCAGAGGAGATCGTCGACCTGGCGCAGATCGTCGTCGCTTTTCGGCCCTTGCAGGCCGCGCAGCACGAACTGCATGCCAAGAAAGACCGAGGACGGCGCCGAAAGGAACTCGTCCGTCTGCGTCAAATCCACGAGCGACTGCCGCACGGAGGCGAAGTCGTCAGGGTCCATCGCCAGCGCGCGGCGCTCGATCGCCAAGAGGCGCGCGAGCGGCTTGGTGAAGCGCCGCTCGGGCAGCGTCATCTCGCGTGGAGCGGAGCGCCCCTCGTTGCCGCCCTCGTCGCGCGCGACGAGGGTGAGCGTCGCCGTCGCGCCAGCCCAGGGGCTCTCGGAGAGATCGACGAGGCTGTGCGCGTTCCCGCGGCCGTTGGACTCGCGCGGCAATTCGAGCGGCGCCTGCGGCGGCGGATAAAGCGCGCGCGCCGCGCCCGGACGCGAGATCTGCGCCTGCGCGCCGATCACGCCGTAATCGTCGGCGGTCGTGTAGGAAAGCGTCATCGTGCCGCGCAGATTGAGCCGCGGCGGCTCCGAAAGCTCGATCGTCGGCGGCAGGTCGGGGATGGCGGCGAGCGCGATGCTCTTTCGTGGCGCGGCGAGGCGCGCGGCGCCCGTGAGCTTGTAGACGCGCTCGTCTTCGGCGCCTGCCGCCCCTTTTTGAGGCGGGAGCGGCGCCAGCGCGCCCTCGACGCGTGCGCCAGCGGCGGGGCGCACATGCAGCACGGAATTGACTGGCGCCTCATAGCTCGCTTCGTCTCCGAGCAGGATCTGCGCCCGCCCAGTGTAGGGCGGCGGGTCGAGCCAGGCGTCGAAGCGCGCGCTCTGGAACGAGAAGCCGCCGGCGTCGCGCCAGTCGAAAGCGGCGGAAAGGCGCGAGAGCTTGTCGTCGCCGGCGACGAAGCCCGCGGCGATCGCCGCGACGAGCGCCGCGAGCCGCAGCGCGTAAGGGTCCAGGCGCGGCAGTTCAGGGTTTGGCGGCGCGATCGGCGTCTCGATGAGCTTGCGCTCGAGCCTCCGGCGATGCAGCGCCCAGAGCGCCGCCGTCTCGTCGCCGGCATCCCCGCCGGCGAGCCGGTCGTCGAGCGATTGCGCGGGGCGCAGGCCGCTCTCGTCGCCGGCGTCGAGCCGCTTGAGCGCCGCGCGCCGGCTCGGCGGGCCGCGCCTCAACTCGAGCGCGACGAGCGTCATCGCCGCCGCGGCGAACAGCGTCACGCCCGCCATGCGCGTGAGCACGCCGGCGTCGACCCACAGGCCGATCCAGGACAGGGCCAGAAACAGCAGGAAGAGCGACGCGAGCGCGGCGCCGAGCCGTCCCGCGCGCTCGGCGACGAGCATGAGCGCGGATCGCCGCGCCTGCAGGTCGAGCAGGGAGGCGCGGGGTTTAGGTTGCTTCTTGACTGCCGCCATCGTCGCTTCCGGTCCGCAAGACTTTGCTTAGGATGGAGGCGGGAATGGGGCGCGTCAACATCGCTTCGCGGATCGCGCGCCGCGCCGCCAGCCATGGCGGAGGCGTCGCACGCATATGAAAAAGCCCGGCGCGCAGCCGGGCTCTTCCTGCACAGGCGAGCAGCGAGGGGGCGTCTGCTCGCATTCGATCAATATTTAGCGACGACCGGCGCCGGGGGCGCCCAGTTGAAGTGGTAGTTCACGCCGGCGCGGACGATGTGACCGTCGAAACGGGTCGTCGATTGCGAGAGGAACGCGAACGCTACAAAGTTGGGCGCCGCCCAGCTGTTCGAAAGGGTCCCCAAGTTCGTCGTAACCGATCCGAGATCATAGTAAAGATACTCGACCTTGGCGCTCCAGTTCGGCAGGAACATCCATTCCACGCCGCCGCCAGCGGTCCAGCCGGCGCGCGTATCGGAGTAGCTTCCCGCCGTGGACCAGGCATTGGCGAAGGGGGGGACGTAATTCGGGGGTGTCAGCAACCCGAAAATCTGACCGCTTGCGTTGGCGCCGCCATAGGCCAATCCGCCCGTGCCGTAAAAAAGCAGGGTCGGGGTAATGAGATAGCCGATGCGGCCGCGCACAGTCCCGAGGTAATCCAGGGATTTGGTCGCGGACAGGGTCGTGGTAACCGTTGCCGGAGATTGCGGCACGAAGATCGCATTAGACAGATTGCCGGTTCCCTGCGCGGTCGTGCCCTGGATGTCGGCTTCGAGGCCGACGACCCAAGCGGGTGCGAATTGCCAATTGTAGCCGACCTGGCCGCCGCCAATGAAACCGCTTGCAGCGGTTCCAAAGACTCCATTCGCGGTTGCGGCCGCGGCCAAGCCCGTGGGAGTGCTGGCAAACAACCCTGGAACAACGTATCCGGACGAAGATATGGTCGTCGACGACGTGGCGTCCCAAGTGCCGCCCGCATTGAGACCGACGTAAAACCCGGTCCATAGGACGGGCGGCGGCGGCGGCACATAAACCGGAGCCGCCTTACGGGACGGAAGATCAGCGGCAAAGGCCGATGTGGAAAGCGCGCAGGCGAAAGCGGCTGCAGCGGATAGCTTGGTTTTCAAGGATAGCCTCCTCTTGGCTGAAAAAATTCATCGAGACGCCTCATTGGCCCTCGCGCATTATAATTCGCTATAGGACTGAGAGTTCCAAAGATTCTTGCAATCGGACGCATTTCCTGGCAATGTGTGACATAAATGCAACACTCAATTCAATTGCTTCTAAGCCGTGCTCCCCAATCTCGCTTGAAACAACATAACTCTGCGAAAATTACGCTATAAATGACGAGATTAGAATACAAAATCAGCTGTCCTCCGGTGCGTGCGGGCTAAGCGAACACGTAACGCAGCAGCGTCAGCAGAACCTTCATCTTCGACGCGCTCACCTTCTCCCGCGGCGGCGCGAAGCCGCGCGCGACGAGCGCCTCGAGGATCGAGCCGTACGCCGCGGCCATCAGCGCCGGGGCCTTGACCGTCGCCGGCGGACAGAGGGCGATGATGCGCTTCGCCTCCTCGAAATGGCCGCGCGCGCGCAGGGCGACCTCGGCGCAGGCTGGCGCGAGGCCTGGATGCGCCAAAGCCGTGTTCGGCGAGAAATCAATCACGCCCACTGCGACAAGCGCCTCGCGCGGCAGGTAAAGCCGCCCGCGCTCTGCGTCCTCATCCAGATCGCGCAAGACGTTCGTGAGCTGGAGCGCGCGGCCCAGATGGTGGGCGAGACCCTGCGCGTTCGGCGGCAGCGGCCCGGGGGCGTCGGCGAGGCCGAAGGCCCGCACCGAAAGGCGCCCGACGGCGCTGGCCACGCGGTCGCAATAGAGGTCGAGTGTCGCCCAGTCCGGCGCGCAGATGTCCTCGTTCGCGTCCATCCGCATACCGTCGATGATCGCCTCGAAATCGGCTCGGTCGAGGTGGAAGCGGCGCACAGGCTCCGCGAGCTGGGCGCAGCGGCGGCGGATGCGGCCGGCATAGAGCTCATCGAGATCGGCGCTCCATTCGTCCAGCAGGCGCAGGCGCAGGTCGCGGTCGCCGTAGTCGTCCGCGATGTCGTCCACAGCGCGGCAGAAGGCGTAGATGGCGAACATCGCCTCGCGCCGCGCCGGCGGCAGGATGCGCATCGCCAGATAAAAGGTGCTGCCGCTGGCGGTGGCTTGGGTCAGCTGCGCCGTCGCGGCGCCATGCTCGGCGAGGCTCATGCGCGGCCTCCGCGCCGCCGCGGGCGCCGCAGCAGCGCCGCGAGCGCGCCGAGGAAGCTGAGCCCCAAAAATTGCGCCTTGCCGGCGTGAACCTTGTCGCAGAGCGGATCGGCGACCTGCAGCCGCGCCGCGAGGAATTCTGCGATACGGTGGATGGCCCCGACCTCCATCGCGAGCCGCTCGTCGTCTATGCGGTCAGCGAAAGGCTTGGCGCTCGCGAGCAGCTCGGCGTTGCGCCCGGCAAGCGCGGCGATGGCGGCCCGCAGCGGCGTGGGCGAGCGGGCGCCGGAGAGCATCGCGACCTCCGCGCCATGCGCCACAAGCGCGTCCAGCGGCAGATAGACCCGATCGAGATTGCGGTAGTCCTTGCCGCAGTCCTGCAGATGGTTGTTGATCTGCAAGGCTGCGCAGAGCGCGTCGTTTAAGTCCCAAGTCCGCGCGCGGTCCTCGCCGTGCACGTCGAGCACGAAGCGCCCGACCGGCATGGCCGAATAGCGGCAATAGTCGATGAGATCGTCCCAGTCCCGGTAGCGCAGCTGCGTCACGTCGCGGCGAAAGGCTCTCAGCAGGTCGCGCGCGTGCTGCGCGTCGAGCCCATGCTCGGCCAACGCCTCGCGCAGCCGTCGCGCGGGCGCTTCGTCCGGCCCGCGGACGGTGAGCGCCGCCTCAAGCCGTTCGAGGCCGTCGAGCTTCTGCTGCGGCGAGAGCGTCGCGTGATCGGCGATGTCATCCGCCGCGCGCACGAAATTGTAAAAGGCGAGGATCGGCGCGCGATGGCGCGCCGCGATCAGGACCGAAGCGACAGGGAAATTTTCGTCCTTATGGGTCTTGCCCGACGCTGTTTGCGAGAGGTCCATCGCGTCCGCGCTCGTCATCCCCACTCCTCGTCGAAGGGGCCTGATAGCGGCCCTTCCAGGCGCCGCCGCGCCCGGAGCGATGCTGGAGCGCGGACAGAATCGTGAACCACGTATAGCAGGCGGCGATCAGGGGCAAGGCGAGAGCCAAGGCGCGCGGCGCGCCATAGTAGCGCAGCGAGGGCATGTAGGCCCGAACCATAAGGATGTAAGAGATCAGCCCGAGGCTCGCCGCCGGGACCGAGCCGGAGAGCGTGATCGCGAGCGGCGCCATGAACACAACGATCATGCTGATCACGACGCTCGCGAGCCGCAGGGGCGAATAGTCGAGCTCAGCGTAAGCCGAGCGCGCGACCATCTTCTCTATGTCGGCGAAGCCGGGATAGGTCCTCAGACTCCGCACGCTCTGCGTGAGGCCAAGCCAGATCGGCCCCTGCCGTTTCAGCAGGGCGGCGAGCGCGCAGTCGTCGATGAGCGCGTCGCGAATGGCGGCGAGCCCGCCTGCCGCGGCAAGCGCCTCGGGCCGCACGAGCATGACGCCGCCCGCCGCCGCCGCGGTCGCGTTTTTCGGATCGTTCACATAAGGGAACGGGTAGAGCATCTGGAAGAAGAACACGAAGCTCGGCACGAAGAGCTTTTCGGCGAGGCTCTCGCAGCGCAGCTTGACCATGAGCGAGGTCAGCACGAGCTTGCGGGCCAGCGCGCCGGTTACGAGCCGCTCCAGCGCCAGCGGATCGAAGGCGATGTCCGCGTCGCAGAACAGCACGAAATCCGGCTGTCGGAGGAGCGCCCGCACATGCTCGAAGCCCTGGCTCATGGCGGCGAGCTTGCCGGTCCAGCCGGGCGGCGGCCCCGCGGTTCTCAACACCGTGAGCCGGGACGCGGCGCCGCGCGCGGCGGCGGCCTCCCTGGCGATGTCCCCGGTGCCGTCGGCGCTCTCGTCGTCGACGAGGACGACGTCCAGCACGCCCGAAAATTCCTGCGCAAGGAGCGAATCGATGCACTGGGCGATGACCTCCGCCTCGTTCCGGGCGGGGATGACGGCCGTGACGCGCACGCCGCCGGGCGCAAGGGCGCCCGGCGGCGGCAGCTCGCGATCCTCTTCGGAAAGCCGCCAGAAGCCGCCCTGGAAGCCGGTCAGAAAGAGCCAGGTCAGCAGGGCGGCGAGGGAGACGAGAAGAAGGATCATGGCTAGCTTTCTGTGAGCGTTGACGCGCCCTAAGGCGCCGGCTGGGCATTGCGGCATAGCGGCCCGCGGCGTCAAGCTAAGCCTGCGAAATGAATGAATAATTTGCGCTGCCGCCTCGGTCGGCGGCGCAGCTCGCCCTTCTTGCCCCGACGATTCAGCCGATGGAGGCGCGCCAATGACCTTGCGTGCAAATGGCGCTGTTAGACGACCAGGCGCCTTCGCCCGCCTTGCCGGCCATCTTGCCGTCTGCGCGGGCTACCACGCCATATGCGCTGATCTCGATCGTGACTGCCCCGTCGGGCGCGACCGCGCCGGACGCCGCCATATTGGCCGTTATGCCCCATACCGCCAGCACCTTGCCGCCGAAGACGAAGGCGGTGAGCTTCTTGCGCTTGACGGGGCAGAGCGGGCTCAAGACGTCCGCCTCGATCGTCCAGAGCCCATCGAAGCTCGCGGGGGCAGGCGCGGACGTGTCGGCGAGAGCGCCGCTAAGACCAAAAAGGGCGCCCGCGGCGACGAGCGCGAGAACAAGTGGCGATCCGCGCTTAAGCGGAGCGCGGCGAGAGAGAAAAGCGCGAAGCATGGCCGCTCCTTTCGTGCGGGACGCGATGCGTTCGCTGGCAGCTTTGCCGTATCGCGGCTGAAAATCAAGCGCAGAGCGGAGACGAAGCGCCGACGAGGTGGGTGCCCCATCCCGACGTTGGATCGGTCGTGCGTCTAAGCCAGGATGCCGACCGCGCGCGACGCGACGAGCGCAATCGTGACGAGAGAGATAAGCGCCTGGAGCATCATCAGCAACTTTGCTCGAGCCGTCAGGGGAAAGGTGTCGGACGGCGAAAACGCCGTCGCATTCGTGAACGCCAGGAAGAGATAGTCGATGTAGCCGGGCACATAGGCGCGTCGGGTAAGCTCGGACGGCAATGTCTGCTGCGTGAAGACGAAATCGGGCGGCTGCTCGGTCTCCGCTGCTGAAACCTTCTTGTCCAGGTTCCAATACCACAGCGAAAAAATGATAACGTTCGTAGCCCAGATGTTGAGCGCGTCGATCAGAAGAGATTTACCGCTGCCGGCGCGTCCTCCCAAAATTGCCTGCACCATTCCGGCGAGCGACAAAAGATTTGCGATGCTGACCAAGCCGGTGAGAAACAGGAAAGCCATGCGGATCATGCTGCGTTGACGCGTGACCGCCTCCCAGAAATCGCTGGGGCTGTGGGCGTCTGCGACCTTCTTTGTCGCACCGATGGACCACGCTGTGGCGATGGACAAGGGCGCCAGCAGCGCCAGCTCGAGCGAAGGCATCACCCACCTCGGCGTCAAAGTCAGATCGTTGACGAGCAGAAATTGCAAGGCGACGATCACGAGCACGGCGCACCGGGCGAGCCAAATATCCTTAGCGCTGCCCGCGAAACTTCGGGCCGCGGAGGCCGCTCGCTCGTTCTCTTCTTTAGCCGATTTAGCCGAGACGTCGTCGGATTCCATTTCGTCATTCTCTGGACAAACGCCGGTCCGCGAGCGCCGAGCGTGTCGGAGCCGGAGTATGATAGCATTCGCTGGCGAAAAGCGTAGCCTGGTCTTGAAGGCGGAGCCGCGCGACCGTCATCGCCCCTGCTCTCGGTTGAAGATGACGCTGCCGAAAAAACGCGGGCGCCGCTCTTTCTTAGCTTAATGTTCGAGCTTTTTTAATGCTGATTAGACATCGGCGGTTGGCGCTCTAGCCTCAATCCGCAAGTGCGGCTTCCGCCATCGCTTGGGAGAGGGCGGGCCCACACGGGATCAATGAGCTTCAAAAATGAGTCTTGATCTTTGCGCTCGGCCCATGAATCTAAAAAGAGCGTCCAGCGCCGCGCTCTCTCCGAGGCGGGGAATTTTTTGCGCGAGGATCGCGAGCTGGCAAAATATCGCGCTCGCGACCCAAAGCATTTGCCTCGTGATCGCGCTTGGCTCGAGCGCATTTGCAGCGTCGGGAGGCGGCCAAACGGGTCCCTCCGAGGCTCTCTTCATCGTGCAGATCGCGTTGCTGCTTTTGACCGGCCGCCTATTCGGCGAAATCATGCAGCGCATTGGCCAGCCGGCGGTCATGGGACAGCTCATCGCGGGCGTCGTTCTGGGTCCTTCGGTGTTCGGGGCGTTTTGGCCGGAGCTTCAGCACGCGATTTTCGGCGGCGGACGCGAGCAAAAGGCCATGATCGAGGCTGTTTCCGACCTCGGAATCTTGATGCTGTTGCTTTTGACCGGAATGGAGACCGACCTCAAGCTCGTGAAAAAGGCTCGACGAGCCGCCGTGAGCGTATCGGCGGCGGGAATAATCATCCCGTTCATTCTGGGGTTCACGCTGGGCGAGCTGCTGCCCGAGTCGATGCTGCCGAGGCCGGATCAGCGGCTGATCACTTCGCTTTTTCTTGGAACGGCGCTTTCGATCGCGTCCGTGAAAATCGTAGCCACGATCGTGCGTGAGATGGATTTCATGCGCCGCACGGTCGGGATAACTCTCGTCGCCTCGGCCATCATCGACGACACGGTGGGCTGGACGGTCATCGCGATCACCTCCAGCCTGGCGTTGCGGGGCGAGCTGAACGCCGCCACCGCAGCGCAAAGCCTGCTTGGAACGGGGCTTTTCCTGCTGGCGAGTTTCACGTTCGGCCGCCGTCTCGTGTTTTCGCTGATTCGTTGGACCAACGACGCGTTCGTCAGCGAAGCGGCGGTCGTCACGGCAATTCTGATCGTCATGTGCGCGATGGCGTTGCTCACGCATGTGATCGGCGTCCACACCGTGCTCGGAGCTTTCGTCGCAGGAATTCTCGTGGGCGAGTCCCCAATCCTGACCCGCCATATCGCCGAACAATTGCGGGGCCTCGTGGTCGCCCTGTTCATGCCGGTCTTTTTTTCGCTCGCCGGCCTGAACGCGGATCTGTCCATCCTGAAAGACCCCCAGCTTCTTATTCTCGCCATTGGCTTTATTGTGATCGCGAGCGTTGGAAAATTCGCCGGCGCGTTTCTTGGCGGCGCGGCGAGCCGGTTGAGCCTTCAAGAGTCCTTCGCGCTCGCCTGCGGCATGAACGCCCGAGGATCGACGGAGGTCATCGTCGCGACGATAGGGCTCTCTCTCGGCGTCATCAGCCAGGACCTCTTCACGATGATCGTGACGATGGCCGTGGCGACCACCCTGGCGATGCCGCCGATGCTGCGCTTCGCGCTATCGAGGCTTCCGTTGCAAGAAGAGGAGAAGGTCCGTCTCGAGCGCGAGGCCTTCGAAGCGAAAGGGTTCATCACCACTGTCGAGCGTCTGCTTGTCGTCGTCGACGACAGCCCCAATGGGCGGCTCGCTTTGCATCTGGGCGGCTCAATCGCCAGATCGCGCGGGATCACCACCACTGTGCTCCAGCTTGGGTGTGGGAGTCCGGAGGGGGCTGTCAGAACGGCGATAGCCGCGAGGGACGTTCCCCTGTCGGGACCAAACGAGGGGCAGGGCCGAAAGGCTCATGTGACGCTGCGCGCCGAAGCCCTCCCGCCTGAAACGGCCGTCACCAAGGAAGCCCGGAAGGGTTACGATCTGCTCATTCTCGGCGTTGCGAACGCCATGGCGCCTCACGGAGGATTCCACGACGACGTCGCTCGCGTCGCCGCCATCTACGAAGGCCCGCTCGCGGTTGTCGTTGCGCGCGGCGCCCACGTCGAGTCCCCAAGCCAAGACCCTTTAAACATCCTTGTGCCCATCAGGGGCAACACGGCGTCGCGGCGGGCCAGCGAGCTCGCTCTGACCTTGGCGAGGGCGAGCGATAGTCCGATCACGGCGCTCTACGTCCTTAGCACGGTGGGGCTCGGGGCCGCGCAACGACGGCTCAAACGTCCGACGCTCAGCCGCCGCCACGAGGAGGCCGTCCTAAAGGACATTGTGGGCCTCGCCGAACGCTATGGCCGGACGATCCGCACTGCCCTGCGTCTTGATGCGGCTCCTGAGGACGCCATCCTGCGGCAGGCTCGCCTCGGCCGCTACAACCTGATCGTCATGGGGGTAGGCCGTCCTGGCGGAGACGCGCTGTTCTTTGGCAAGGTCGCGGCGGCCGTGCTTGAGAACAGCGACCGCTCGATGCTTTTCCTGTCGAGCTGAGACCGTCTACGCACGCGCGCTCCTCCGCGCCGACATCGCGGAGCGTGCCGGACTTGCACCGGCGTTGTTAGGAATTGCGAAACCGTGAAGCCGCGGACCGCGCCATCTGCCTCATTCTGGGGATTTGAGCGCGAAACGCGCACGAAACGGGTCCGAATCGGGAGCGGCGATCTGCGGCGACAAATTCGTGAAGAAAGACTTGACGCCGCCGCGTTTAGGGCTTTCGCTCGACCGACGGGCGGCGGCCGGAAGCGCGCGGCCTCGCCTGAGAACTGGAGGAGTTTAGCCATGAAAATCGTTGCCTTCGCTTGCCTGCCCTTTCTGCTCTCGGTAGGCCTCGCCCACGCCGGAGAGGCTTCAGGCAACGGCGCTTTGGTCCTTGCGGCGCTCGTCGCTCTGCATTCGCCGCATCTGAACGCCTCCGAGAAGGCGCTTCTCGCCAAATATCTGGAGAGCGAGTCTCAGGCGCCTTTTCCGGCAGGCGAGAAATTCGTGGTCAAAGTCGAGGACGCGATTTGCCGCATCGGCGACGTGGACATCACCGCGCGCAGCTGCGAGCTGAATTTCGGCTCTAAGAAGGTCGAGCTCAAGGGGCTCGAGGCGCAGGCGCTCTATGCGACGCTGGTCGAAATCGGCGTTCCCTCCGACGGCGCCGCGGGAACTATCTATGAAAGCGTGAAGACGCTCGATTGCGCGATCAATCCGGATGAGGTGAGAGAGGGCGGCGGCGGCGGCGCCAAGTGCAGGTTCAGCCGCGGGCCGTAGTTGTATGGTTGGGGGGCTTGAAACCAAGTTGAGCGGCGTGACGCCATGGCCATTCCCGAGAAAGTCGAAATCGTCGAGGTCGGCCCGAGAGACGGCCTGCAGAACGAGGCGACGACAGTCGCGATCGACGACAGGGTGAGGCTCATCGAGCTGCTGGCGCAGGCCGGATTGCGGCGCATCGAGGCCGGCAGCTTCGTCTCGGAAAAATCCGTTCCGCAAATGGCGGCGACCGCGGAGGTCTTCAGCCGCTTGCAGCTTTCGCCCGAGGTCCGGCTTTCGGCGCTGGTTCCGAACCTGCGCGGACTTGACGCGGCGCTCGCCGCCGGCGTGAAGGAGATCGCGATCTTCGCCGCGGCGTCCGAGACCTTCTCGAAACGCAACATCAATTGCTCGATCGCGGAGAGTATCGAGCGCTACGCTGCCGTGGCCGCCGAGGCGCAGCGGCGCGGCGTCCTTCTTCGCGGCTATGTGTCCTGCGCGCTCGGCTGTCCCTATGAGGGCGCCGTCGCCACCGAAGGGGTCGCGGCGGTCGCCCGCGATCTTTTCGCTCTTGGCTGTGGCGAGATTTCGCTTGGCGACACGATCGGCGTCGGCACGCCGCTGCAGGCGCGCCGTCTCGTCGAGCGCGTTGCGCGAGAGATCGGCCTCGCGCGCGTGGCCGTGCACTTCCACGACACCTACGGTCAGGCGCTCGCCAATATCTTCGCTTGTCTTGAAGTCGGCGTATCGGTCGTCGACGGCTCGGTCGCTGGCTTGGGGGGGTGCCCCTATGCGCCGGGGGCGGGCGGCAATGTCGCGACAGAAGATGTCGTCTATATGCTGAGCGGCCTCGGCGTCGAGACCGGCGTCGATCTCGACGCGCTGCTCGAAGCGTCGGCCTTCATCGCGGCACCTCTCGGCAAGCCGCCCGCGAGCGCTGTCGCCAAGGCCGCCGCGGGCAAAAGCGGCGCTTGCCGGAGCGCGGCTTCGCTATAGATGGCTGTCCATGTCCTCGCTCTTCGGATTGACCGACGAACAGCGCGCCATGCGCGACACGGCGCTGGAGTTCGCCCGTGAGAAGATAGCGCCGCAGGCGTTGCGCTGGGACGAGAACGAGCATTTCCCGATCGACGTCCTGCGCGAGGCGGCGGCGCTCGGCATGGCCGCAATCAATGCGCGCGAGGAGTTTGGCGGCGCCGGGCTCGCCCGTATGGACTCGGTGCTGATTTTCGAAGCGCTCGCCACGGGCTGCCCCTCGATCGCCGCCTATCTCTCGGTGCACAACATGTGCGCCTGGATGATCGACGCCTTCGGCTCGACCGCGCAGCGCGACGCCTTCGTG
>Ga0187781_10000298_pt1 | contig 35533 bp, 30 predicted proteins | sample 0715_SJ02_MP02_2_FD_132447 | JGI IMG/M metagenome (GOLD analysis project Ga0187781, IMG submission 132447) | Tropical peat soil microbial communities from peatlands in Department of Meta, Colombia - 0715_SJ02_MP02_20_MG | ecosystem: Environmental > Terrestrial > Soil > Wetlands > Peat | place... | reverse complement strand
TGGCCATTGACGAAGGTGCCGTTCAAGCTTCCGAAATCTTCGAGCATCAGCCGGCCGTCCTCTTGGAACACGCGCGCGTGATAATGCGACACCGCCGGGTTATCGATCACGATGCCGTTGTCCGGCGACCGGCCGATGCTGATTTCTTTCGAGCCGACCGCGACTTCCTGAAGGACCGCGTTTTCAAATTTCAGAACCAGCTTGGACATTGCAACGCCCTCCCCCGAAAAAATGTGACTTCGAAACTCGATCCTTGAACGCCGCTCATCGCGATTCCTTAAACCACCGTCCGATGCGCGCAATGGCTCCAACGGGCCGCGACGCGGGCCGCAGAACAATCACGGAAATGTTGTCTCCGCCGCCGGCCCGATTGGCGAGCTCAATCAATCGGTCCGCGGCTTCTTCCGGGTCGTCCTCGGCGCCGAGAACATCGGCAATCTGCGGATCGGAAAGCTCGCGCGTGAGGCCGTCGGAGCACATCAAGATGGTGTCGCCATCCATCACAAGCTCTTCGCTGACGTCCGGCTCCACTTCGGGATCGACTCCCAGGGCGCGCATCAGCACGTTTTGAAGCTGGCTTTGCGCCGCTTCCTGCGGTGTCATTAGGCCGCGCCGGACCTGCTCGGCGACGAACGAATGGTCGGTGGTGAGCTGCTCGAGCGCTCCGCCGCGCAAGCGATACGCGCGGCTATCTCCCACGTGCGCGAGGCTCATCCGCTCATTCTTGAACCACGCGGCGACGACGGTCGCGCCCATGCCCTGCTGCGACGGGTTTTGCTGCGAGGCCTGGTGAACCACGCCGTTTGCCAACCTCACTGCGCTTGCAAGCCGGTTCGAAATCTCGGAAACGCCTGCGAGGCGTTCGCCGATCAATGGCTGCGCCGGGTTTTCCTCGGCCTCGAGACAGTGCGCGAGAATCGTTTCGGTCGCGAGGCGGCTCGCGACTTCACCCGACGCTTGCCCGCCCATCCCGTCGGAAAGGACGAACAGGTCTGTCTCCGGCGCGCAGCGCAGGCTATCCTCGTTCGATTCGCGGATGCGCCCTCGGTCGGTGCGGGCGCTGAATTCCATCTTCATTCCCTGCCTCTCGACCCCAATCGCGCGATGCAATCCACCTGTGCCGCTCCCAATGCGGCGCGATCACCGCCCTACTGATTCATATCCACCGGCGGCTTATCAATTGACCGCACGGTCAAAAATCCCTGCGATTGCAGCCACTGCTTCACGCTGGGCACCCTCTCGGCGCTGAAGGGCCCGGCAAAAACCACGTACACTTGCTGGTTTCCGTTGCGCTTCGGAACGATCTCCACGGGAAGGCCGAGCTCTTCGATTTTCTTGGCAGCCTCCTGGGCCCGATCCTCTTTCTGGAAGCGGCCAACCCACAAATACGTTTTGCCCTTCGGCGTCTGAGGAACTGGCACCCCATCAAATGAACGCTCCGCGCGCTGTTGACCCTCTGCCGTGGGCGGAGCTTGCGCCGGCTTCTGAGCCGGAGCCTTGGGTGCGGCCGGTTTTGGAGCTGCAGCCGGGGGCTCCTCTACTTGGGGAGACGCAGCAGGGGTGGCCGGCGTTGTGGAGTCAGGCGCGGGCGTCTCTGCTGTTTCACCGGGTTTCTCGTACGCGAAATCGGGTGGCGGAGGAGCTGGAGGCCCCGCGGGTGCCTGGATCTGTTCCGCCTCTTTCGCAACGTTCGCCAGCCGATAGCTCGCCCAACCCGCAAGGGCTAGCAGCGCGCCAAGAAAAACCAACATGAACGGAGAAGTATGCCGCTCTTCCCGTTCGACCGCGGGCGTAAAAATCGGAATCGGCGCGGGAGCGTGGCTTGAGAGAATGCGCGCCGGAGCAACCGGTGCGCCTGCCAGAGCCGCTGCCGGAGCGCGCAAGACTTTCTCGAGTTCGCCCACGGATTGGAAGCGTCGCGCCGGCTCCTTTTCGAGGCATTTCAAAATCGCCCGCTCGATTGGCACGGGAATGGAAGGCTCGATCACGTGGGGCGCCGGGGGTGTCTCGCGAATCTGCTTTAGCGCGACCGCCACCGGTGTGTCGCCGTTGAACGCCTGAGTGCCGGTGAACATCTCATACAGCATCAGCCCGAGCGAGTAGATGTCGGTGCGGTAATCCACCTGCTTGCCCGAAACTTGTTCCGGAGCCATGTAAGCGGGGGTGCCGACCATCGAGCCGGTGAGGCGCGTGCCCGCTTCCATCGAGCGGGCAATACCGAAATCCATGATTTTCACGTTGCCCTGCGCATCGATCATCACGTTTTCGGGCTTCAGGTCGCGGTGCACGATTCCCTGCGCGTGCGCTTCTTTGAGTCCCGAGCAGATTTGCAGGGCGACGTCGATGGCCTTCCGCTGCGGAAGCCCTCCAAAGCGGCTGAGTACCGAGCGCAGGCTTTCGCCTTCGACGAATTCCATCGAGGTGTAAGCGATGCCGCCGATGCGGTTGAATTCGTGCACGCGGCAGACATTTTTGTGCGTAATCTTGCGGGCGAAGAGCAGCTCGTTTTTGAACCGCTCCATCATGGCCTGGTCGGAGGCGATTTCGGGCTTCAAAAGCTTCAGCGCGACAGTCTCGCCGGTCTCGCGGTCGCGCGCCTTGTACACGTTGCCCATGCTGCCGGTGCCGGCCTCACCCAGGATGTCGTAACGCTGGCCGAGTGCGGCAAGGCTGAGCGAACTCAAGTTGGAATTGGCGAGCGCAGGCGCGGAGATTTCGGCGATCAGAGCCGGTGCGTCGGCAACATCGCTCAGCAGAACAGTCTCCTGCCGGCGCTCGGCGCCGGACGAATCGCTCACAGGGCGAGCCGGCCGGGTCGTTTCGTCGTCGGAATTGCGGTGCTGGGTCATGGTCCTAGCGACCAGAATAGGGGAGAAAAAGGGAGTGAGCTACCGGCCGCAAGGACAGTGTAAGGAAAGAGTATCTGGTACTTTGAGCACAGGAAATGGGAGCTGTAAGCCGCGATTCGCGAGCGGTTTACAGCTCGCGAAGCGCGGCCGCTACGGGCCGGCGCGCGGCTCGAATGGCAGGCGGAACACCGCCGATCACTCCCATGGCCAGGGCGAAGACGATCCCAATGGCCATGAGCAGCGGAGTGATGCGGAAGGCGAACGCGAGATGCGAAAATGTCTGCCAGTTCATCGCGCCCGTGGTCAGCCCGTTCAGCGGAAGCACTGCCAGGCAGCCGACCAAGCCTCCCGACGCGGAAATCAAAAGCGCTTCGATGATGAAGGAGACGACCACACTCGTGGCGCCGAATCCGATAGCGCGCATCGTCGCGATTTCGCGCGAGCGCTCCGCCACGGCTGAATACATCGTGTTCAGCGCGCCAAAAACCGCGCCAATCCCCATCACCGCGGCAACGATGGCGCCCAGCGTAACGATCATGGTGGTCAGCATGCGCGACTGTTTGTCGTAATAGTCGATCTCGCGCGTCACGTCAACGTTCATGCGCGGATCGGCGGTCAGCGAGTCTTTGAAGGGTTGAAACGCATCGCGCGAATCCAAATGCGCGGTAACGGACTGGAACAGATTTTCCGGGCGGTTGTAGGTTTGCTTCAGAACGCGCGCGTCGCACCAAACTTCGGAATCAAAAGCGGAGCCGCCCGCGTCGAATATCCCGACGACAGTCCACTGACGTCCTCCAAATCGCGGCGTATCTCCGAGGCGCAGCCCTTCGTAAGAATTCGTCGCGTTGCGGCCCACGACAACCTCCGCAAGCCCTGACTGGAAAAAGCGGCCCTGAACGATTTTGATTTGCCGGCGCACTTCAATGGCTTTCGGCGAAACGCCGCGAATCTGGACGTTCGCATCGGTTCCGGTCGAGCGCATCACGAGCGGCGCGATTACGACAACCTCGGGAGTCACCAGCGCCCCTTCCGCGTCGCGCGCCACGCCGGGAGCATCCTCAATCACGTGCACCTGCTCGAGTTGCACGCCGCTATCCATTTCACTGGTCGAGCCGGCGCGCCTCACGATGGCGTTGTCAGCGGTTCCGGACGATACCAGGGTCGCCTTGAACCCATTCGCAAGGGAGAGCATGGCAATGAAGACGCCGACAGTGCCTGCGATTCCGAGCACTGCAACGACACTCGAATTCCAGCGCGCCTTCACGCTCCGCAGGTTGTAGATAACCGGTATAGCCACGGTCACACTCTCCGAAGCGCGTCCACCACGCGCAGCCGCATCGCGCCGACTGCAGGCAGCAGGCCGCTCACGGTGCCGACCAACAGGGTCACAATCAGTCCGGCCACCACCGCAGGCACCGGCAACTGGAAGTACGGCAGCATTCCTCTTGTGGGATCTCCGATCGTCACGGTGAACAGCCACGCCAGGAAAAGCCCAAGACCGCCTCCAAAGACGGCCATCAGCAGCGATTCGCCGAGCACGAGGAACAGCACGAAGCGATCGGAAAAACCCACAGCTTTCAATACGGCCAGCTCCGCCGTGCGCTCACGCACGGCAATGGCCATGGTGTTGCCGGTGACCAGCAGCAATGTGAAAAACACCACGCTGCCAATCGAGAGAATCAGGAATTGGATGTTGCCCATCTGTTTTACCCAGCCGGCGGCAAACGCCTTTTCGGTTTCCGTGCGCGTTTCGTACGCCGAATTGGAGAATTCCTGGTCGATGGCTTTGGCGATTCGCGCCGAATCGTCCGGATTATCCACCACGGCGTAATACCAGCCGGCAAGACCCTTGATCCGTTCGGGAACCATTTCTTCAAAGTAGTCCCACTGAAACCAGAACTGCGTTTCATCGTCCTGCGGGTGAGCGCCGTGGTAGATTCCATCCAAATTGAATTCCCAGTTGCCCTGGGCGAACGTCCCCTTGATGGGGATGCGGTCTCCGATTTTCCAACCGTATTTCTTCACCAGATACGCCCCGGCAACGGCTCCCTGGCGGTCCTTCAAGAAGTTGTCCCACTGATCGTCGGGAACAATCAGCTCCGGAAACGCTTTGCGCTGGTTCGCCGGGTCGATCACGAACTGCGCGAACCAATTCCGTTCGTCCTGATAGACCCCGCCGAACCAATTGTCGTGCGTCACGATTTTCACGCCCGGAATTCGCAGGATGCGGTCGCCGTAAGAAAGCGGAAGCGGCTGGATGATCGAGCTGCGGTTCACGATCACCAGGCGGTTCGCCCCAGCCATTTCTACCCCCTGAGCGAACGAGCCTCTCACAACCGCCAGCAAACCAAACAAAAACAGCGCCACGGCAAAAGACCCGATCGTCAGCATCAGCCGGATTTTCTTGCGAAACAGATTCGCAAAGATCAAGTTGCCGTATTTCATCAGCCGCCTCCGGCCATCGCGGCGACGCCCTCGACGAGGACTCCTTTATTCAGGTGCAGGACGGCCTGGGCGCGCTCGGCCGCCATCGGATCGTGCGTCACCATCAGGATCGTCTTTGCCTGATCCTTTGAAAGCTGCGTGAGAATCCCCAGAATCTCATCGGCGCTCTTGCGGTCGAGGTCGCCGGTGGGCTCATCGCACAGCAGAAACGTAGGATCCGCGACGATCGCGCGGGCAATCGCCACGCGCTGCTCCTGGCCGCCGGAAAGCTGGCGCGGGTAGTGGTTCATGCGATCGGCGAGATTCACGATACCGAGCGCCGCCTCGACGTGCTGCCGCCTCTCGGATTTCGAGAGGCTCGTGAGCAGCAGCGGAAGCTCCACATTCTGGAACGCCGTCAGCACGGGGATCAGGTTGTACATCTGGAAGATGAAGCCCACATGCCGCGCGCGCCACTCCGTGAGCTTCCCGCGCGACATGTGCGTGATTTCATCGCCTGCGACGGTGATCTTGCCCTGCGAAGGAACGTCCAAACCCCCAAGCAAATTGAGCAGCGTCGTCTTTCCCGAGCCGCTCGGCCCCATGAACGCTACGAACTCGCCGGCGTCCACGTCCAGATTGAGCCCTTGCAGGACGTGAATCTCTTCCCCGCCCCGCCGGTATGTTTTGTCGAGCCCCCGAATCTGAATCAGGCTCTTGCCGTCCCCTCTTCCATCCACTCGAACCATTCGCCGGCTCCTATTTTTTCACTTCCACTGCCAGCCCATCGCGCAGCGTGGCCGGGCCTTTGACTACGACCGCATCGCCCGCCGCGATTCCGGCAAGGACTTCGGTATCGGCCCCGCGCGTGCCGCCAACCGTGACGGCGCGCCGCTCGAGATGCTCCTGCTTGACGAGGTACACGACCTTTTGTCCGCCATCCGAATGAATCGCTTCGGTTGGGATCGTGACCGCCGGGGCAGCGGCGCCGGATTTCTGTTCCGGCACATCACCGAGAAAAGTCACCTTGATTCCCATGTCCGGCAGAATCCGCGGGTCCAATTTCAGAAATGAGATGCGAACTTTCACCGTGGCTTTTTGCCGGTCGGCGGTCGGGATTACCGTGCGCACCTTCGACGGGATTTGCCAGTCAGGATATGCATCGAGAACCGCGGTGACCGGCTGCCCGGGTACCACGCGCGCGATATACGCTTCGTTCACATCCACTTCGATTTCGTTCGAGTTCATGTCCACGATCGTGGCGATGCCCGTCCGAGTGAACCCTCCGCCCGCGGAGATAGGCGACACCATTTCGCCCACCTGGGCGTCTTTCGAAACGATAATTCCCTCAAATGGCGCGCGGATTACGCAATTATCAACGGCTTGTTGCGCTTCGCGGATCCGCGCCTCGGCGGCCACCACTTGTTGCCTGGCAAGCGCGATTTTTGCTTTGAGGCTGTCGGCAGTCGTCCGGGCATTGTCGAGCGCTTCCTGGCTTTGAACTCCGGCTGCCTGAAGCTCCAGGGCGCGATGCAGTTCGATGGACGCGTTTTTGAGCTGCACCTGCAAATCCTCAATTTGGGCTTCAGTGGCATTGCGGTCCGCTACGGCTGAATCGAGCGCCCGCTTCACGTCGGAATCGTCAAGCGTGGCGAGGACGTACCCCTCCTTCACATGCAGCCCTTCGTCAAAAAACACCCCGGTCACACGGCCCGTGATTTTGGCGGCGACCGTGGCTCGCCGCCGCGGCGTCACGTACCCGCTCGCGTTCAAAAGGGCTGGACGGCCCGCGCCCGCCTTCTGCGCCACCGCGGTTTCCACTGCCGGCTTTTGGTTTCGGAACGCCGAGAGCAGTCCAGCAACAATGATCACCAGCCCCAGCGCGGCGGCAAACAGGCTCAGAATTTTGCCTGCCCGGCCGCCTTTGCGCTGCTTTTCGGCAATCCGCAGCCGGCCGAGATCGTGTTGTGGAGTCGCCTCCGGGGTCGCCATCAGGGCGCAGTCTTTCTGCCATTGGGAACCACAATCTATAACGCTGGAAGCAGGGCTCAGATTACGCCCCACCGCGCAATCAGTTCCCAAGCCATCCCATTGTAGCGTGAGTCGCGGCCTTTTGGGGCGCTCCGCAGGGGACTGCAAGAATTTTCCTCTGCTGGTGTCTTCCGATGGCAACAATGTGTCCCTCGATCAGATGTTACTGAGGGCGCTTGAGTTATTAATGCTTTCTAATGAATAAGTTACGGGAGCCGGACGACTGGTATCCCCCGTGCATCAAATTGGTTGTCCGCAGGGATAGTGAGGCAGCAGATGGTTGCATTCGTAATGCTCGGGATGCTTGCTTTGCTTGGCTTCCTTTGCGTTTCTGGCGCAGTGGTGAACGCCACGCGCCGGACGCATGGCGAGCCGAGGCGCTAACTAGGCGCGCCCGACCCGCCGGACCTGTTAGAAGTTGGAATCCGCCGCTGGCACAAATTCCCCGGAAGTCTCGCAGTTCTCCGCGTTGACCTTCTTTTCCTCCGCTGGGAATGATTGCAAATCGTGGCTTGATGCCCCATGATGTTTGGTTGCAATCCAACCGGCGCGCGGCACAGGGCAGAGCCGCAGCCAACTCTTCGAATTGAATCTGGGGGAACCGAATGCGCAGGCCTGTCAATATTGCTCCGCCGAAAGGCAAGTTGGGAGTGCTGACGCCCGGGATGGGCGCTGTGAGCACTACGTTCATGGCGGGGGTGGAACTGGTCCGGCAGAAGGCCTCCTCGCCGGTGGGTTCGCTCACGCAGATGGGGACCATCCGGCTCGGCAAACGCACCGAGAACCGGGTGCCCCGGATCAAAGATTTCGTTCCGTTGGCGCGGCTGGAAGACGTGGTCTTCGGCGGGTGGGACATTTACCCCGACGATGCGTATGAAGCTGCTTCGAAAGCCGGCGTGCTAGACGCCAAGGATCTGGAAAAGGCGCAGAAGTTTCTCAAGACCGTCAAGCCCATGAAGGCCGCGTTTGACCAGACGTACGTGAAGAATCTCCACGGCGCGCACATCAAAAAGGGAAAAACGAAGTTCGATCTCGCCGAGCAGATCCGGGAAGACATTCGCGAGTTCAAAAAAAAGTCGAAAGCCGACCGGCTGGTAATGGTCTGGTGCGCGTCCACGGAAGTTTTTCTCAAGCCGGAAGATGTGCACAAGGATTTGCCCTCATTCGAAAAGGGCATGAAGTCGAACCATCCCTCGATTGCGCCCTCCATGCTTTACGCCTACGCCGCGATCAGCGAAGGCGTGCCTTTTGCCAATGGCGCGCCGAATTTGACCCTCGATATTCCCGCGCTCGAGGATTTCGCCAAAGCAAAGAACGTCCCGATCGGCGGCAAGGATTTCAAAACCGGGCAGACGCTGATGAAAACCGTCCTGGCGCCCGGCTTCAAAGCGCGCATGCTCGGGCTCAACGGCTGGTTCTCGACGAATATTCTGGGCAATCGAGATGGCGAAGTGCTCGACGATCCCGGCTCGTTCAAGACCAAGGAAGAATCGAAGCTCGGCGCGCTCGAATATATTTTGCAGCCGAATCTCTATCCCGATCTCTACGGCACGATTCACCACAAAGTGCGCATCAACTACTATCCGCCGCGCGGCGACAACAAAGAGGGCTGGGACAACATCGACATTTTCGGCTGGCTCGGCTACCCCATGCAGATCAAAGTGGATTTCCTGTGCCGCGATTCGATTCTTGCCGCGCCCATCGTGCTCGACCTCGCGCTCTTCTTCGATCTCGCCCAGCGCGCCGGGATGCGCGGCATCCAGGAATGGCTGAGCTTCTATTTCAAATCACCGATGTGCGCCCGCGAGCTGTATCCCGAGCACGATTTGTTCATCCAATTAATGAAGCTGAAAAACACGCTGCGCTGGATGATGGGCGAAGACTTGATCACCCACCTCGGCGCCGAATACTACGATTAGCTGGCTGCGGTTTTCAGCGGGGGCGCGCGATGTTTCCAGCCACTCGCCTTACCAAGCTTCTCGGCATCGAATATCCCATCATTCAGGCTCCAATGGCGGGCGCGGTCACGGGACCGGACTTAATTGCCGCGGTATCGAATGCCGGCGCGCTAGGTACGTTTGCCGGCGCGATGATTCCGCCCGTTGCCATCCGCAAGGGCGTCGCGGAAATCAGGGAGAAGACAAGCAAACCCATCGGCGTGAACCTGTTTGTTCTGGAGGAGCCGGCGCCGGACCCGCAGCAGGTGGCGCGTGCGCTCGAATTGCTCCAACCCATTCGCGACGCGCTTGGCTTGCCGCCGGGAGCGCCGCTCCAAAAGTATTGCGAAGACACGAACGCTCAATTCGAAGTGCTGCTGGAGCTGGCTCCGGCGATTGCGAGCTTTACATTCGGCGTTCTGCCGAAACAAAAAGTCGCAGCCCTGAAAGCGCGGGGGACGTTGGTAATGGGAACCGCGACCAACGTCGCCGAGGCGGAGGCATGGGAAGACTCCGGGGCGGACATGATTTGCGCGCAAGGATCGGAAGCAGGGGCCCATCGAGGCACTTTCCTTGGCGATTTCGATGGCTCGATGATTGGATTGATGGCGCTCGTCCCGCAGATTGTGGATGCAGTACGCGTGCCGGTAATTGCCGCGGGCGGCATCATGGACGGGCGCGGCATCGCTGCCGCACTGATGCTGGGAGCGGAGGGCGTGCAGATTGGAACTGCGTTCCTTACGTGCCCGGAATCGGGGCTTGCGGCGCCGTGGAAGAATTCGCTACTGCGCGCGAGCGGCGAGCAGACGCGCGTGTCTCGAATTTATTCCGGAAAGCCCGCGCGCGGAGTCGAGAACGAATTCATGCGGCGATTGGACGCAGTGCGCGACCAAATCCCGCCGTATCCGATTCAGAACGCACTCACCGGTCCCATCCGCCGCGCTGCTGCCGGCGCCGGCCGCCCGGAGTTCATGTCGCTCTGGGCGGGCCAAGGCGTCGCGATGTGCCGCGAGCTGCCGGCCGCTGAACTCGTTGCCACCCTCGTCAAAGAGACTCACTCCGCGCTTCACAGTGTATAAGCCGTGGCGTCGTGCAGATGGACACTGCGCCACAGGAACGCCTCTATCTCCATCGGGAGTTCTCGGCCGCGAGAAAGATGCGGCGAGTCCGCCCCCTTGACTTTCACGGATTCTTCAATACCATCAGCAACAACATGAAAAAGCAGCGCGCATTCGCCGTCGCAATTTGTCTCGCCTTAGCCCTGGCCCTTGCTCCGCTGCGTTCCCGAGGCGAACACCACGAGACCTGGATTGAGATTCGATCGCCGCACTTTACCGTTCTTTCGAATGCGGGAGAATATGAGGGCCGCAAAACGGCGCTACAGTTCGAGGAGATTCGCGACCTCTTCCAGCACCTCTATCCCAATCTCCGGGTGGATTCCGGCAAGCCGATCACCATCTTCGCAATCAAAAATGAAGAATCTCTCAAGCTCTTCATCCCGGATTATGGACAGAACAGCAAGTCCATGCGCCTGGGCGGGCTCTATCACATGTCCAGCGACAGAAACTTTGCAGTCGTCCGCACAGACGTGCGCAGTCTCGGTCCGATGGGCTTCCGTACTCTCTATCACGAATATACCCACGCTTACTTCCACCATAACTTCCGTGGCTTGCCACTGTGGCTTGACGAGGGGTTGGCCGAATACTACGGAAACACGGATATCGGGAGCAAAGAAGCCAGCGTCGGAATGGCGAGTGAGAATCAGATCCGTCTCCTGAGAGAGAATAGACTTTTACCCATCGACCAGCTCGTCTCGATCGATCGCACCTCCCCGCTCTATAACACCAAGGACCATTCGGGCATCTTTTACGCGGAATCCTGGGCCCTGGTTCATTACTTGAGCATCTCCGCCGATGTGCGAGAGCAAGAGCTCATCAACAAGTACCTCAATGCGCTGCATGCCACCGACGACCCCATTGCCGCGGCCAGCCAGACTTTTGGCGACCTGAAGAAATTCTCCGACAAGCTCGAGGCGTATATCCATCAATCCAGCTTTCGATTCATGCGCGTGCCGCTGCCCTCGAGCCTTTCGGAAAAGGACTTCCCGGCGCGCACGCTCTCTCCGGCCGAAGGGATCCTGGCGCAAGCGGCGTATTTGATCCGCGGCAGCCACCTGCCCGAGGGCCTTGAGAAACTTCACGAAGTGGAGAAGTGGGACTCCGCAACACCGGGTTACCACAGCGAGATGGGACACTATCATTTGCAGAAAGCGGACTACGCGAATGCGGAAAAGGAGCTGCAATTAGCCATTGCCGCCAATCCGAATGATATTTCTGCGCACATAGACATGGCGTACGTCTACCTCCGCCGGGACGGGTATACTCTGGAATCCACGCCGAAAATTCGGACTGAACTCGAAAAAGCAATTGCCTTGAACCCCGATTTCGCGCCCGCTCACGCATTTCTTTCCGTAGCATACTTGCACGAACCCGGCGAAGACACTGCCCGGGCCCAGAAAGCGGCGCTTCGCGCGTCCGAACTTGAGCCTGGCAATCTCGCATATTTTATCGATATTGGAAGAGCGCTTATGGCCTCTGGCCGCTTCGCCGACGCAAAAAAGATCGCGGAAGCCGCCCAAAGGGTCGCCATCACTACAAACGACAGAAGCATGGCAACCAACTTCAGCAAGCAGGTAGATTTCAAGGCTTCTCATCCGCAGGAGGCGGCCGCCAAGTCCACGGACACCGAGGCTTCCCCGCCGGACGCCAGTGCGGGCAACCCATCCGACACCTCCTTCCACGCGGAGGGGCAGATTACGGAATTGCTCTGTGGACACCCTCCGGAGGTCCTTCTCACGCTCAGCACCGGCACGGACTCCTTGCTGCTGCACGTGGCGGACATTGCGAAAGTCTCGATCCAGAATAGCGGCAGCGCAAGCGACGCCGTTCAACTTCCGTGCGCCCAATGGAAAGATCGGCGCGCAAAAGTAGATTATCGCGCCGGATCTTCGGGCGCGGCCAAGGGCGAGATTCAAATCATTTCCCTGGAGTGAACCCCTACCGCTCCGTCGTATCCGCTCTCAATTGGGAGCTTCCGGATTCCTTGACATAAATTGTGCGGGGGCGTAGTGTGCTGCCGGAATTCGAACGTCTTGCTGGGCTCACTGAGAATACCGACTCCAACCGACTAAGCCGCCCCTGGCGGTAAGAATTTCTCACGGAGGAAATGCAAATATGATTCGACTTGGGAAAGTTGTGACCGTATTGTGTGCGCTCGCTCTGGCGGCCCTTTGGGCCAGCCCGGCCCGCGCGCAAGGCGGCGAGGAAAAGGAAAAGCCGCACGTTTATACGTACGTGGCGCAGTGGGATGTGCCTCGCGCCGACTGGGCCACATTTGAAAAACCAAACCCGCCCTTCGACGCTTTGATGGCCAAGCTCCTGGCGGACGGGACCGTCCTTGATCACGGCGGCTTCAAGTCCGTCGCTCATCAGGAGGGCTCGCCGAACCACGGCGGCTGGTGGTCGGCGACTTCGGTAGGCAACTTGATGAAAGCACTTTCGGCAATCGCCTCCCTGAAAGGCAATCCCGAGCTGGAGAAGATTCAGGCGGCGTCGAAGCATTGGGACTACATTCTCGATAGCCGGTTGTACGGCGCAAAACACGGCAGCTTCGAGAATGGCTACCTCCGCGTCGGCGCCTACAAATCGAAACCGCACGAAGGGGAGCAGACGGACAAAATGGTCAAGGCCTACATCGTTCCTCTGCTCGAAAAGTTGCTTGCCGATGGCTCCATCTATGCGTATTCGATCGACCACGAAGCGATTCACACGGCCGACCCGTCGTATTTCTGGATCGTCATTATCGCCAATGGGCCCGAAGGCCTCGACAAGTTCTATGAGGGCCTTGAATCGACGGGCAAATCCAATCCGACCGGAGGCCCTGCGTTCGGCTCGACGGTGGAGAGTGCGGATCATCGCGACTCGCTCTCGCTCGCGAGCGGAACATACAAGTAGAATCAGCCGCAGCGGTTTGCCGCCTGCATCCGGCGCGCGGCGCCAGCCCCGCGCCGGAGCAATTTTTCAGGAGTGTCGGCTCTCTTGATAATCAATTTATCTGAGCGCTGCCCAACGAGACCTTTGGAGTGCGGAAGCTTGCTTCCGCTTTGTTTTCAATTTCAGTATAGCGCCCGCCAACACCTGGCTGAGTCGTATCCAGCAGGATCTCAATAGAGCCAGGAATATTCTAGAAGTCATCTCATAAATGCCGAATTGCAGCCCCGCCGGGAACTTCAGGGGCTGAAGCCCTACAAATTCGGCCATTCGAATGTCGCGGTTGAAACCGCGACCCACAAAGCGGATTTATGAGACGAGTTCTAGTTTGTCGCGCGCAGCACTTCCGCGATGAATTGGACCAGGCGCAGTTTCTCCCACCAATCGCCGCTCTTCTTCGCATCCACGTGAGAAAACACGGGAGTAATCAGCGCCGCGCGCAAATCCGCCGGAGGCACCTCCCGTTGGAGCCACGCGCTCTCCGATGCCGGAATGATGTCGTCGGCCGTGCCATGCAGGATAAAGACGGGAATGCGCAACCCTGCAATGCGACCATGGGGGGAAATGGCATCGAGCTGCGGCTGGTCGGCGCGAATGGCAACGAGCATCTTCGGCCGCAAAGTGTCGAATTGCCGGTTAAAAAGCGATTCCATTGTGGTGCGTGATGCAGGGCTTAATTTCGCAAGCCACGACCTCGCGTCTTCCGGCTGTTCCCAGAGCCAATAGCGCAAAGCCTCGTAAGCCGCGGGCAAATCGTTTGGCGGGAAGAATTTATCGAGCCGTGCATAGACCAATACCTGCGCCCCGTAGGGATGAGCTGGAAATTTGAGCGTGCGTCCATCCGGAAATTCCTCCTCGTCCGTCACGAGAAATCGCGAGGCGCGCGCCAAATCCGCGTACGCTCCCATGAGCACCAGAGCTTTGAAATGCGGCGCATACTTCGGGTCGCAGGCAGCGAGCAGGGCGAGGCCTCCCGCAAAGCTCACGCCGGTTACCGTGACACGGCGGTTGCCGAGATGCTGATCGAGCCAGCCGGCAGACTCTCCGATCGCGGCAATCGAAGCCGCATCGACGTGGTAATCCGCGAGCGACGTGAGCTCCGGCGTGAGCACCTCGATTCCCGTTCCGGCCATCGCGCGCGCGAAATTCACGAGCCGAGGCTCGTTGATTCCGAGATGATGAATCCCGTGCGCAATCACCATGCCGGGCGGGCGCGAGATTCCCGCGGGTTTGTAGAGCCGTCCAGGAATTGGCTCGCCAGACGTGGAAATCGGCACGTCCTCTGTGGTCACTTGGCGTGATTCCCATCGCAGAATCGGGCCGGTGGCCTCCGGATCCGTGAAGTGTGTGAGGAGCGCATAGCTTCGCAATTCGTAACGCAACCAATTCACGGCAACTGCGATCAGCAGGAATCCGAGAAGCAGAATCACTCCAAGACGCCAATCGCGCCGCCACTTGGCCGGGCTGGTTTTTGAGGGCATCGCCAGATTCATTCGTCGAGCGCCGCAGAATCCTACACCCTGTCCCAGCGGACAGGTTTCCCATCGGCTACGCGAGCAAACGATCCTCTCCGGTTTGATCGCGCCCGCCCCATACTACAACCAGACCCCATCCTTAGGCCGCAGCAGGAGGCTGATATGCACTCGAAATTCGCCCGAATCGCCGCGATTTTGGTGCTGGCTGTGTCTTTGCTCGCGCGAGTGTCCGTGGCCCAGACGGCTGCGCCCACGCCGGCCACGCTTACGCCTGCGAGCGCCACGAGTTCCGCGACCAACCCGGATGCGCCGCTGCCCACTACGGGGGAGCTTTTGCGCAAATTTACCGTGGCCATCGGCGAGGATGGCCCTCCGCCGCGCTACACCACTCGCATCACGAAAGGAATTTATCAGACCGAAGATCTTTCTGGGTTCGCCACCATTGAGATGACCAACAAGGCGCCTAACAAATCCCTTACCAAGATTAAATTCTCGAATGGGATCGTGCTTCTCGAAGTGTGCGACGGCGCGGCCGCGTGGGTCGAGGACCCTGCCGGAGGCATGCACGAAATCACGGGCGCAGCGCTGACCAGCCGCCTGTACCTTTCCCGATTCAACAATCGCGAGGAGACCGTGTACGCCATGGCCAAGGGACAGGTGATCGGCACGGCTCAAGTAGGAACGCACTCGACTTACGTGCTGGCCGTTTCCCCGGCGAAGGAACTTCATTCGAAGGTCTATTTCGACACGGCCACGGGCCTGATCGTCCGCACCGACGACACGATTCGGAAGGATGGCGCCGACTACACCGTCGAAACTTATATGGATGACTACCGCCCGGTGGACGGCGTCTACTACCCCTTCAAGATTCGGCACGTGGAACAAGGAAACGTCTTCACCGTGCGGGTCACTCAGATCAAGAATGACCCGCCGGTGGACGATTCGATTTTCACGAGGCCGCAAGTGGGCGGCAGCCGGCCCTGAAGACTCCCGCGTCTAGAAAAGATTCCACAAATACTGGTTGTAAACTTCGTGGTGGTACTGCACCTCGGGAGCTTTCACGAACGTTCCTAGCTCGCGCGGGCAGCGATCGGCGGCCGCTTTTTTCAAATCCGCGTAGCGGCCTTTCACATCATTTCCGAGAAGCGTAGTTGTCCACTCGGAATTCCGGAAATTGTCGAGCGCGTCGTAGATGTTGTCCGGCAGATAGCGTTCGGCCTGGCGCAGATTCTTGATATTGGCGATGGAGCCTTCGAGTCCGGTCTTGAACACCGCATACATCACCATGTAGGGATTCGAGTCCGGGGAAACCGAGCGGACTTCCACGCGCATGGTGCGCTCATTGCCGATCGGGATGCGGATCATCGAGCCGCGGTCCACCGGCGAAGCTTTAATCTGATTGGGCGCTTCGAAATGTGGATCGAGCCGGCGATACGCGTTCACGCTCGCGTTGAGCATCAGGCAGAGGTCGTTCGCGTGGGTGAGAATTCGGTCCACAAAAGCCCAGCCGCATTTGCTGAGCTTCTCTTCGCCTCTCGCATCCCAGAAAATGTTCCTGGCGTTCTGGCTCACGGAGACGTTGGTGTGCATCCCGCTGCCGTTCACGCCTACGACCGGCTTGGGCAGGAAGCTCGCCGTGAATCCCATCTTGGTGGCGACTTGCCGGCAAATCAGCTTGTAAAGCTGAATCCGATCCGCCGCCGCGACCACGTCTCCATAGCTGTAATTGATTTCAAATTGTGAGGGAGCCACTTCGGGGTGATCTTTCTCGTTTTGGAAGCCCATGGCGCGCTGCACTTCCGCGGTGGTATCAATAAATGTGCGGAGCGGATCGCCGGGCAGCGAATGGAAATAGCCGCCCTTGTTCACGTACTCGAATTTGGCGGTTTCGTGATAGCGGCGCTCGGCATCCGGGCCATCGAACAAGAATCCTTCAATCTCGTTCGCCGCGTTCAACGTGTACTGCTCCTTTTCGTACAGCATATCGGCATAGCCCTTGAGGATGCCGCGAATATCGGCGGCATAGGGCGTGCCGTCTTTGTCGATCACATGGCCGAAGACAAGCACTTTCCCCGGCCCGAAAACGTCCGCGGGCGCCCAATAAAAGGCGTCCCAGTCGATGGCGAGGCGCAGATCGCTTTCGCGCTGCGCGGTGAAGCCACGAATCGACGAGCCATCGAAGGTCAGGTTGTCCCAGCTCTTGAGCAGGAATTTTTTGTCGTAGTCGAGCATGTGCAGGCGGCCTTCGAGGTCGCTGAAAAGCACGGTGACCGCCTTGAGGCCCTTTTCATCGGTGAGATATTTGATTCGTTCTTCCTGAATCTCGTGGAGGGGAACGTGGTTTTTCCGTTGCTCCTTTGCTTCGAGGTTCAGTGCTTCGAGCTCGTCATAAGAAAGCGCCAGAAAACTGCGAAGTTCGGTCGGCATGAATCTCCTTGGTTTGAAATGAATTTCGTGACCGCCGGGGGACTTGGAATTCTGAAGCAAAAGCCATCCATGAAGTAGCCTACCGTGGCCCCAAACGAGCGTCAATTAAAAGAACTGATGAGACAAATTAAGCATTTTTATGGGCGCGCCTCGCCGCGCTGTACCGTTCCGCGCCACCGCTCGGTCAAACCGCTCCTTGACGCCGCAAGGGCCCTCAGGTAGCCTCCCACTTAAATTTCGCGGCTCGGATTGCCGCGCAGGAGGATGCATGGACGTCAAGGCTGTGCTGGATTACGCCGCGAAACACAACGCGAAGATTCTCGATCTACGGTTCATCGATGTTCCCGGCGTGTGGCAGCACGTGAGTTTTCCCATCAAGGAGCTTACGGCCCGCTCGTTCGACGACGGATTTGGAATGGACGCCAGCTCGATTCGCGGATGGGCCGCGATTCATGAATCGGACATGCTCCTCATTCCCGATCCCAACACGGCGTTCATGGATCCGTTCCGCGACACTCCCACGCTCATCATGATCGCCGACGCCGTCGATCCCGTGACGCGCAAGCCGTACGAACGCGACACGCGCCACCTGGCGCGCCGGGCCGAAGAATATCTTCGCAAGACCAAGGTCGCGGACCAGGCGTTTTTCGGCGCCGAAGCCGAATTCTTCATCTTTGATAATGTCCGCTTCGATCAAAAGGAGAATTTCGGCTTCTATTACATCGACGCGGAGGAGGGACGCTGGAATTCGGGCCGCGCGGAACACAATCTCGGTTACCGCCCACGCTATAAGGAAGGCTACTTCCCCGTTCCGCCCACCGACCACTATCAGGATCTGCGCACCGACATGGTCCTTCAGCTTCAGGCCTGCGGAGTCGAAGTGGAGTGCCATCACCACGAAGTGGCCACCGCCGGACAGGCGGAGATCGACTTCAAATTCAGCACGCTCGTCCGCGCCGCCGACAACATGATGATTTACAAATATGTGGTGCGGAACACGGCGTATCAATACGGCAAGAGCGTGACATTCATGCCCAAGCCCATTTTTTCGGACAATGGCACCGGCATGCACACGCATCAGTCGCTTTGGAGCAAGACGAAACCCCTCTTTGCCGGCGACAAATACGCGGGCCTGAGCGACCTGGCGCTTCATTACATCGGTGGCTTACTGAAGCACGCACCCGCGCTCGCCGCGTTCGTCGCGCCTTCCACGAATTCCTACAAGAGGCTCGTTCCCGGATTTGAAGCGCCGGTCAATCTCGCCTACTCGAAGCGCAACCGCTCCGCGGCCGTGCGCATTCCTGTCTATTCGCAAAGCCCGAAGGCCAAGCGCGTCGAATTCCGGCCTCCCGACCCATCCTGCAATCCCTACATCGCGTATTCGGCGATGCTCATGGCGGGTCTCGACGGCATCGAGAACAAACTCGATCCGGGGCAGCCTCTCGACAAAGATATTTTTGAGCTCTCCGCGGAAGAGTTGCGCCACGTGCCTTCGCTTCCCGGCTCGCTCGAGGAATCTCTCGGCGCGCTTGCGAAGGACAACGACTTTCTCACCAAGGGCGGCGTATTCCACGAGGAGTTCATCGAGCTCTGGATCGATTACAAAATGTCGAAGGAAGTGAATCCCATGCGCATGCGCCCGCACCCCTACGAGTTCATGCTCTACTACGACATTTAGGAAGTGGACGGACGATAGCGAACACCAAGCGAAGAAAACTGGGCGGGAACAGCATCAAGCAACATGATGCCATTCACGCCGAAAAGCGCCCCCAAATGGCAAAAATCGCGCCCGCGCCGAAAAAACCTCAAGTGATTCTTTAGAGTTCCGGGCATAAACACCCAAATTCGGGCCTTCGCCCCCGATGGCTGAAAAAATTTCGTTCCGCGCTATGGTTTTGCGCTGCTTTGGTTCGATTGGCTGATAGGTTGCGCTTTGCGTGCGTAAGGCACATACACCGGATCCCAGATGTTCGCTTGCAGTTCCCTCTTCAGAGCCGCTTCGTCGGGAATCTGCGCTTCTCCCTCCACGATGGCTTGTCTTCCCACGGCCTCGCCGATGAATGCAGCCAGCTCGCGCGCCTTGGAAATCGGCGGGAGGAGGCTGGCGTTGTGGTCCTTCTGCGTGAGCAAACGGCGCACCAATTCTTCCGCCGCCGCTTTCACCATCGTGTCGGTCACCCGCCTGGGTTTCGACGCCACGATCCCCAAGGCCAGGCCGGGGAATATGTACGAGTTATTGGTCTGCGCGACCGGCACCTTCTTTCCGCCGACATTCACCGGCGCAAACGGGCTCCCGGCGCCGATCAAGGCTCTTCCCTCCGTCCAAGCCATCAAGTCCTGAGGAGTCGCTTCGCTTCGGGACGTGGGATTCGAAAGCGGAAAAATGACCGGGCGGGCAGCGTGCTTGGCCATTTCGCGCACGGATTGTTCGGTGAATGCTCCCGGTTGGCCTGACACTCCGATCATCACGGAGGGCTTTGCGTTGCGAATCACGTCGAGCAGCGCGATCTCGCCGTTCGGCTGCCTCCACGCCTTCACTTCCTCCTCTTTGCGCGCATAGGCCATCTGCTCCGGCCGCAGCCCCTGCGTCTTCTCGGTGACCAACCCGTCGCGGTCAATGGCATAGAATCGCCTGCGCGTTTCGTCTTCCGAAATGCCTTTGTCCCGGACAAACTGCTCCAACAGGTCCGTGATGCCCAGGCCGGCGCTGCCGAACCCGACGATCACGAACTTCTGCTGCTCCAGAGGAATGCCGGTGATGTTGATGGCGGAGAGAACCGTGGCCGCCGCGATGGCCGCGGTGCCTTGAATGTCGTCGTTGAAGGTGCAGAGCTGATCGCGATAGCGCTCGAGCAACCGCGCCGCGTTCGCGCCGGCAAAATCCTCCCATTGCAGCAGCACGTGCGGCCAGCGCTTCTTCACGCACTGAACAAAATCGTCCACGAAATCGTCATACTCGGGGCCGCGAACGCGATGGTGCGTCCACCCCATATAAATCGGATTCTTCAGCAGGTCCTCGTTGTCCGTCCCCACGTCGAGCAGAACCGGCAGGCAATTCTCCGGATGAATGCCGCCCAGCGCGGTGTAGAGCGCCATTTTGCCGATGGGGATGCCCATCCCGCCGGCGCCCTGGTCGCCCAGCCCCAGAATGCGCTCACCGTCGCTCACCACGATGCATTTCACCTGGTCGTAGCGCGGGTGGCTCAGGATCTGGGCGATGCGATCTTTGTTGGGATAGCTCAGAAAGAGCCCGCGCGGCTTTCGCCAGATTTCGCTGAAGCGCTGGCAACCCTCGCCCACCGTCGGGGTGTAAACCAGCGGCAGCATCATCTCGATATGGCGAACCAGCAGCGCGTAGAAAAGCGTCTCGTTGATATCTTGCAGGTCGCGCAGAAAGCTGTATTTGGTGAAAGGCGTCGGTTCACCGGCAAGCGCGCGCATCCGGCGCTCCACCTGCTCGTCGAGAGTCCCCACGTGCGGCGGCAACAAACCGTGGAGGTCAAAAATGTCGCGCTCCTGATTGCTGAAAGCGGTCCCTTTATTCAGCCGCGGAGAATTGATCAGGCCGAATCCGGAAAGAGAAACTTCCAGCGTCTTTTGGCCGGCAGTCGCTTGCGAGCGCTCCTTCATACCTGCCCCCTCAAACGCTCATCTAGAACTCCACCTTCGTTTTCGATCCGGACCGCCGAGAGTTTCCTCGGGTTGTTCCTGCGAACGCACGGGCGTTGACGCCTCAAAAATGCAGATGCAGAGAAGGATCGCCGTTCGAAGGCTTCGTGCATACATGGCCGGGCGGCATGGGCTCTGACGTGGGCTGGGACGTGAGCTGTGCCCAGAGGTAGTTTCGCCGGTGAGCGATGATACCCCGCGACTCGAATTAAGACAACGATTTGGCAGTGCGCCGACGGGATTCCCTGGTGAGTGATGTTCATGGAGAAAACTTCAAGACTTCGAACCCAACCTGCGCACCCTCTGCCGACGCTTGGGATGCCGCACTAAGTGCCCATCGAAACGTTTCGCGCCGCCAGATTGCCACTCCGGTGATTTTCACCGGCAGCATCCTGCGGCCCAACTTGAAGTACCTTCGCTGACTGATCTGCCCGGCTGCCCTGCAGCCGGCTCCGCGCGCACGCATTTCCAGCGCATTGCCACAACAACACAGCCGCATAGGACCGCCAGGGACGCCACACTTCGGACCGTCTTTCCAAATCTTCCGCGCTCCGCTCACCCATCACTTGCTGTAGCGCAAGGTCACCACAAGGGAATGCATCCGGATCGCGCAGGACGCACATCGCCACATATTGCGCCAACGGTTTTCCAATCCCGGCAATCTCACGCAGCCGCATCGAAAAATCGCCGGCGTCGACGATTCCTTCAAAGCGGATCTGTCCATCGCAGACGGCTCGCGCGAAGGCGCGGAGCGTCGCAGCAATGCCCCTCGGCACGCCCGCGCCCGCAAGGTTGGCGCCGGCAAGGATCTCCGCCGTTGGAAATAAATGCGTGAGGCCGTTGGCCGCGACGAACGCCGGCCCGCAAGCTTTGACGACCCGGTCCGCCAGCGCCGCTGCCTGCTCCACGCTCTTCTGCTGCCCGAGGATCGTACGCACCGTGAGTTCGAAATCGCTCCAACCACCCGGGACGCGCACACCGCTTTCCGCATCTACCAGTGGCGCCAGGGCTGCGTCGTTTCGCAACGCCTTGGCGATGACCGCCCAATCCGAATCCAGGTCAAACATCCTCCGAATCCGGTCGATGACGATGAAAAGCGCGCGCGGCTCTCCGAATTCCACGCGAACGGTGAGAGCGCTGCCCTCTTCGCCCGGCGACACCTCAAAGTATCCGTGATGGCCCTTGAGCGATATCGACCGGCGATAGCGCCCGCCCTCGACCGCTTCCACGCCGGGAGTGGCGCGCAGGGCAAGGAATTCAAGCGCCCTCTTCCAGTTATAGGGCGGCCGGAAGTGCAGGTGAAAAATGTACTGGCCGGCGTCTTGCGCCGCGCTCCGCGCGGCCAGCTTGCGTATTTGCCTCGGCGTGCGCCGATACACTTTGCGAATGCATTCATTGAAGCTTCTCACGCAGCCGAAGCCAGAAGCAATCGCCACTTGCGTCATGGGCAGCCGCGTTTCGTCGATTAATTTTTTGGCGAAATGCAACCGGCGCGTCTGCGCAACGCAAGTGGGCGTCGCCCCCAGATGCCGCAAAAACAGGCGCCGCAGATGGCGCGAGCCGACTCCCAGCCGCTCCGCCAGCGCTTCCACGCCTCCATCCTCCAAGCCGCTTTCGCCGATCAGCTTCAGCGCCCGCGCCACCGTGTTTCTGGTTCCGGTGCACGCCAGGGTCCCCGGCGAACATTCCGGCCGGCAGCGCAAGCACGGGCGAAAGCCGGCTTCCGCGGCTGCGGCCGCAGTCGCAAAATAATGGACGTTTTCTTCCTTGCTGGTGCGCGCCGGGCACGTCGGCCGGCAATAGACTTTTGTGCTGCGCACGCCGATGAAAAACTTCCCGTCGAAACGGGCATCGCGCGCCAGCCTGGCCCGCGAACAGACTCGCCAATCCAATTCCACAGTTTCCACGGCTTCATGGTAGCCCACCCTGCCGGACAATCTAGAAGATTTCGGACCTCGATTAATGATTCGCATTTTCGCCTTCGCTCACCAACCGTTGTCTCAAGCGTCCGCCGTTTCATCAACATAGCGCATTCGTTTCCCGCCGCGCTCCGCTTCGGATTCAGCGCGCATTGTTTCGAAGTCCGCAAACTTCCAATTATGCGTGCCCAAAATCCCTAATGTTTTTCCGGAATTGCCGAGCGTCCAGGGGCCGGTTCGCACTTTTCGCAAAGAAATCTCATTCCGGAGGCGCGGTTGCGAAAAGTCCGGCGCCATGGCCGCTCAAAAGACTAATCGAAGGAGGCAACATGAAGACGAAAATCTTGATTTGTGTGGCCGTCATCTCCCGGTTCGCAGTGCTCGCGCCTTCCACTCGACTCACCGCGCAGGACCCGCCGGGGCCAGCTCATTACCGCGTCATCGATCTCGGCACGCTCGGCGGCACCGTCAGCAGCGGCAACGCCATTAACAATGCGGGCTGGGTGACCGGAAGTTCCGATGAAGCCGGCGATGCCGTCCAGCTCGCCGCGCTCTGGGTGGATGGCCGGCAAATTCCGCTCGGCACGCTTGGCTGCCCCAGCAGCGACGTCGGCTGGCCCGTAAAAAATAACTTCGGGATCATTTCTGGCATTTCCGAAAACGGGAAGCACGATCCCCTCAACGAGTCGTTTTCCTGTCCGGTATTCGGGCTCGTCAGCGGGAATTCCTGCGAAGCTTTTGTGTGGGAGTTCGGCACGATCAAACAACTCCCCGGCCTCGGCGGCAACAATTCCATCGGGGGAGGCAATAACAACCTCGGCCAAATTGTGGGGTGGGCGGAAACCTCCGTATTCGATCCCACTTGCGACAATAGCGCCGGCCAGTTTCTCCAGTTCGAGGCCACTCTGTGGCAGCGCGATTTTGGATCCGGGAAATGGCGGGTCTCGGAACTTCCGCCCCTTCCAGGCGACCCCGATTCGGCTGCCACGGCGATCAATGATCGCGGTCAGGCCGTGGGCATCTCCGGCACATGCGACGTGGCCATCGGGGCTTTCAGCGCCATTCACGCCTTGCTGTGGGAAAACGGGACGCCCGTCGATCTGGGCAACCTCGGAGGCCACGGCTGGAACACCCCCGGCGCCATAAACAATCGCGGGGTCATCACCGGATTCGTGAACGGGCCCAACGATCTGATCGACGGCCAGATCCAATTCCGGTTCCTGGCTTTCATCTGGACCAAAGAGAACGGAATGCAAAGTCTCGGGACGCTGCCCGGACTCAACGGCACGCCCGACGCCATGAGCGAAGCGACGGACATCAACGATGAAGGCCAAATTGTCGGCGTGTCGTTCGCCGATTTTGAATTCGATGGCGCGCGCGCGTTCATTTACCAGAACGGCGGCATGACTCCCCTCAATTCGCTGATCGGTTCGGCCAGCGCGAACTGGGATATCTCTTCCACGGGGGGAATCAATGACCAAGGCGAAATCGCAGCGCAGGCCAATGTGATTTCCGGCGGCGTTGTCACTTCCGTGGCGCATGCGGTTTTGTTGATACCTTCCGGCCCGGACGATTTGGAGTCCCACGCGGAGTTGAAGCCTTATGCGATTCCGCCGGACGTGCAGAAACAAATGCGCCGGCAGGTCCGCATCGGCCGCTTTCTCCTGCGGGTGAAGCCGGCCTGACGATCGCCAAAGCCAGACGTCATTTGAGTTGAACCGATCTGGCTCAGCAGAGATCTTGCTGGAAATGGCTCAGCCGGCAGGCCGCACTCCAAAAGTCTCGTTGGGCAGCGCCCAGACAGATAGGATTTCAACAGAGCCAGATGAGTTTTTGTCTCGGGTCGAGTTAAGGAAGCACTTGTCAAGGAAAGCGTCAGCGGATCGCCAGTCTGCGACGGGGACTGGCGGTTGCGCCGGCCACTTTTCGGAAAAGCGGCCTCGAGGCACCTTCGCGGACCAGTGGCCGCGGCGTTCCGGGAGGCCGCGCTCAAGTGTAAGCCGAGATTGCGAAGCAATCTCACTTCTGGAGAAGGTTCGCGAATTCTTGCAGCTCGGCCGTGTTCAGGTCGGAGACGGCGCAGAAATACATTCCGCTCGAGCGCCAGAAAACCATGTGGTACCCCTGATACGCTTCGGAATGAGCCGCTTCCGACGCCTTCGATTCTTCCGGCCACACAAACACATTGATGATGTGTTTGCGCCGCTCGTAAACGAGCGCCGCCACGTCGCGATGATCGAGATAATCGAGCCGCCCGCCGATCAGCGGAAATCCCTCATCGGCGAGATCCTTCACCGGCGGCGAAAAATCCACTTTGCCGTTGAACCACGGCTTCACGGTGTGCTGGTCGGTGGACTGCACATCCATCAGGTGGCCGGGCTGCAACGATCGAATGTGGCTCGAAACAATTTCCTCCGCCACGACTCCTCGCGATACAGGCCCGACAACCAGAGCCGGCAGCACGCGAAACGTGGTGAAGACCACGATCGCCGCTGCGGCGGCTACGGCGAGCCATTGCAGCGCTCTTCGCCGCGGCGCCGGCATGGTCACAACCGCCGGAGCGGACTCAGCTTCCTGCGCGATTGACGCGCGAATTTTCGCCTCGAGTCCCTTCGGTGCGCGCTCATACAAATTGGCCGACCGGAACCCCTTCCGCAGCGTCTGCTGGTTCCACAATTCCTGCGCGCAATCCGGACAAGTCTTGACGTGCTCTTCCAGCTCGAGGCTGCGGACCAGGTCGAGCTCGCCGTCGACGTACCCGTGAATCAGAAGCGCATTTTCATCGCACGCCACGAAGCCCCTCCTTCCCCCGCATGCGCAACAGCGAATCGCGAAGCCGCTCGCGTCCGCGCGCCAGGCTCGACATCACCGTGCCGATGGGAATCTCCGTCACTTCAGCAATCTCCTTGTACGAAAGGCCTTCCAGCTCGCGCAGGATGAGAATCTCGCGGAAATTCGCGGGCAGCTCGTCCAGCGCCTGCCTTAGCATCAGCGATTCGACGCTCTTCACCATGGCCGTCTCCGCATTCATTTCGGGCCGATCGGCGGCGTGCACTTTCTCGTCAAATTCTTCGGCCAGGCTTGCCGGCCGGTTCTTCTCTAAAAACGAGTAGCTCGTATTGCGCACGATTTTTAGCAACCAGCTCCGGGGGGCGCCGCCCTGAAATCCTCCGAAGAATTTGAAAGCTCGCAAGCAAGCTTCCTGCACGATGTCCTGCGCGTCCTGCGGATTGCGGACAATCCATCGCGCCAGGTTGTACGCCGCATCCACATGCGGCATCACAACCCGCTCAAACCGCGCGGAGTCCCCTGTCCCGCTCAATTCCCCCGCCATTTCCCTGTAGGCCTTCCAGTGTAAAGACTCGCTGCCAGCCAATTTTATTCCCGTTGGACTGCGGAACCGGCCTGGAATTTTTGCGCTTCGGCTGTTCTGTCCAGTGAAACCCGACTGGAAGGAAGGCGGGGCAGGCGCCCATGCGCGTGGGTGATGCGCCTGCCCCTTGGGGGAGGGGACTTGGACTGCGGAGGCCGTCAGTAGTAGGTGGCAATGCGCATGGCGTCTTCGTCGATGGCCGTTTGTACGCGCTCGATCCAGAGTCCGCCGGCGTCCACGACGTAAATCAGTCCGCGCTTCTCGTCTTCGAGAAATCGGGCCGACTTGGAGAACTCGTGGCCGGCAGTTGCGCCCGAAACGCTGGCATTGAGCAACGACGGCACCTGCGGAGCGTCGCCGCTGGTTTCGGCCGGGGCGGAGGCGAGGTTGGCGGCCGCCAGTTTCGCCGGCTCGACGATGTGAGCCTTGCGCGGCTTGGTCACGTCCACGATCACCAACCGCGAAGAATCGCTGGTGGCGATGTACAGGAGTTGCGTTTTGTTCTGCTTCACCAACTGCACGCGAGTCGCCGGACCCCCCGCGATTTCCAGGTGCGCGAGCACCTTCACCGATTCGGAGCGCGCGGGCTTCGACGGCCCGTTTGCCATTGCCGCCGGTGCAATTGCCATCCCGGCGGCCAGGACCGCGCCGGCGAATCGGAGCGCCCGGCCCTTCCGTTGAAATTTCCGATCTGTTTCCATTTTCGTGCTCTCCTTTTTCAATTTTGAATTTCCTGCAACCACACCCGTACCTCCCCGACTTCTCAGCTTTGGCTTTGCTTCGGCTTACTTGACGATCACCTTGCCGGTCATCTTCGGGTGAATCGAGCAGAAGTACTCGTAAGTGCCCGGCGCGTCGAACGTGAAGCTGAACTGATCATCGGTGTCGAGCGCCTTGGATTTGAATTTGTCCGACGTACTTGTCACCGTGTGCGGGATGTCGTCCCGGTTGATCCAGGTGACTTTCGTTCCCGCGGCGACCGTCAGTTCCTGCGGCGAGAAGCTGAAGTTATCGATCTTTACTTCGGTTGCCTGCGCCTTCGATTGAATCGCCGCCGGCGATGCCGCTGTTGCCCTGCTCACTGGATAATACCCGGCCAGGATTCCCGCGAGGCCGAGGCACACCACTCCTGTCTTGATGATGGTCCTCTTCATTTTCTTCTCCTTATCCCTGGAGCGCTGAATCCACGATCGCGAGGGTGTTTTTACCGCGGACGAAGTTCAAGTCCGTCACGCCGAGCACCGTCCGCAGCTTGTCGTCCGGCACTTTCATGGGGCCCGGCGAAGGCGCGGTTCCCGGGGCCGGCTGTGGGAACGCGGTGGACATCGCCGTATGGAACGTCACGTTGCCTTCCACTTTCTGCATGACCTGATGGATGTGCCCGTTCAGCACGCTCACCGACCCGAATCTCTTCAGATAACCGAGCGCCTGCGCGCCGTCATCGGTTCCCCATCCCCATTCGGGGTACACCGACCACAGCGGAATGTGCGCGAACACGACGATCGGAGTGCTGGACTTCAAGTGCTTCACGTCGTCCTCGAGCCACTCGAGCTGCTCATGGCCCAGATTGCCCAGCCCACCTGCTTTCAGGTTCAGCACGTTTACGAGCCCGATGAAATGGACTCCTTTGTGATCGAAGCTGTACCAGCCATCGCCCTTGGTGTTCTTGCCGTAGCGCTCGCGGTAGCCCGCGCCGTTATCGTTGATCACGTCGTGCTCGCCAGGGACGTAGTGGATTTCTCCCGTGCGAAGGCTCTTGAGCGCCTGGTCGAGCGTGTCGAATTCCGACGCTTTCGAGAGGTGGCTCAAGTCGCCCGTGTGCAGAATGAACTCGGGAGCCGCGGGCAGCGCGTTGATTTTGTCGATGGCCGCCTGCAAGGTTGCCGTCACGTCCGGATTGGCCGGCTTGTTGAACCCGATGTGGCTGTCGCTGATTTGAACGAAAGCGAGTTCGCCCTTCGCCCGGGCGTAGTCCCGGGGCGTCATTCCGCTCAGCGCAAACGATTTCAAAACGCCGCCCTGGAGCACGCACAGAGTTCCCGTTCCGGCCCAGGCCATGCACTTCAAAAAGCCGCGCCGGTCAATTCCGTCCTGATCGAGATTTTGCTTGATCACATTCCCCATATGCCTTGCCTCCGGAACGCCCGCGCTCTCTCATCAGCGCCTGCGTGTGCCGTTCCATCTGTCTAGACAGGCCCACCCTCGGATTTATTCCCGCGGCGGATCCCGGCGCCCTGGAGGCAAGAGGCTTGAATTCAAAGGAGGACCATGCGGCTGGCGAGGGGAATGTGCTATCTTGGTTGGCTTAGACTTGCCCCTTCGCACAGAAACCCATTCTCTCCATCACGGTGTTACGGGGGATTTGTCGACCATGAAGAATTCGTACAACGGAGTAGCAGTCCCAGCGGCCGGGAAGGCGATCGATTATGCCGGCGAAGAATTCCGCGTTCCCGTTAATCCCATTATTCCCTTCATTGAAGGCGATGGCACGGGCCGCGACATCTGGAAGGCTTCGCAGCGAGTGTTCGAGGCGGCTGTGCAGAAGGCTTACGGCGCAAAACGAAAAGTGGTGTGGCTCGAGCTCTTTGCCGGCGAAAAGGCCTTTAACCAGTTCAAAGAATGGCTTCCCCAGGACACGGTGGATGCCATCCGCGATTTCCGGGTAGCTATCAAGGGGCCGCTCACGACACCGGTGGGCGGCGGAATTCGCTCGCTCAACGTGACGCTCCGCCAGGTGCTCGACCTTTACGCCTGCGTCCGGCCGGTCCGGTATTTCGAAGGCGTGCCTTCTCCGGTGCGCAATCCCGAGCGCATGAACATCGTGATTTTCCGCGAGAACACCGAAGACGTCTACGCCGGAATCGAGTGGCGTTCCGGGTCGGCGGAAGCGAAAAAGCTGATCGAGTTTCTGAATGGCGATCTGCTGAAGAACACTACGAAGCGCGTGCGCGAGGACTCAGGCGTCGGCATCAAGCCGATGTCTCCGACGGGAAGCAAACGCCTGGTGCGGCGCGCCATCCAGCACGCGATTGAAAATCACCGGCACGTCGTCACGCTGGTCCACAAAGGCAACATCATGAAGTTTACCGAAGGCGCGTTCCGCGATTGGGGCTACGAGCTGGCCATCGCTGAATTCCGCCAGCAGGTCGTCACCGAACGCGAAAGCTGGATCCTCGATAACAAAGACCGCGACCCGGCCCTTCCGGTCGAACAAAACGCCGCCATGATCGAGCCCGGCCTCGAACAAGGGACCGAAGAATTCAAGAAGGCCATCTATTCCGAAGTAAAGCGGACGCTCGATGCGATCTATGATTCCCACGGCAAGGGGCAGTGGAAGAAGAAAATCATGATCAACGACCGCATCGCCGATTCCATCTTCCAGCAGGTGCTCACCCGCGCCGACGAGTATCACGTGCTCGCCACCCCGAACCTGAACGGCGATTATCTTTCCGACGCTTGCGCCGCCCAGGTGGGCGGCCTCGGCATGGCTCCGGGAGCGAATATCGGCGACGGCTTCGGAATTTTCGAGGCCACCCACGGCACGGCGCCGAAGTATGCGGATAAGGACGTCATCAACCCGAGTTCCGTGATGCTATCCGGCGCGATGATGTTCGACTTCATGGGATGGAAAGAAGCCGCGCGGCTGATTGAAGACGGCATCGCGCGCACGATCCAGCAAAAGCGCGTCACCTACGATCTTGAGCGGCTGATGCCCGGCTCGAAAAAACTCAAAACTTCGGAATTTGCCGCGGCCATCATCGACAACATGCACGCAGCCGTCGCCGCTGATTAAAAGAGGCGGTTTATTCTTGTAGGGGCACGGCATGCCGTGCCCGGGCTTTCGCGGCCCCATGCACCACGCATCCACTGAAGGAGACTTGCAAATGCGCAAGAAAGTCACAGTCGTCGGCGGCGGTTTTGTGGGCTCCACAACGGCCCAGCGGATTCACGACGCCGGCCTTGCCGACGTTGTGCTGACGGACATCCTCGAAGGCGTCCCCGCGGGAAAAGCTCTCGACATGGCGGAATCGGGGCCGATTCTGGGCGCGGACGCGGGCGCCATCGGCATTTCCACCAACACGGGCGACTATCGCGAGACGGCGAACAGCGACATCACCGTCGTCACTGCCGGCTTCCCGCGCAAACCGGGAATGAGCCGCGACGATCTCCTCAAAGCCAATTATGACGTGATCAAAGGCGTGGTCGAAGCCGTGGTGAAGCTTTCACCGGCGTCGATCCTGATTATGGTGACGAATCCGCTGGACGCCATGGCGCACACCGCCTTCAAAGTGAGCGGCTTCTCGAAAAACCGGGTGATCGGAATGGCCGGAGTGCTCGATTCCGCGCGCATGAGTTCGTTCGTGGCAGCCGAGCTCCGCGTTTCGGTCGAAAACGTTCATTCCTTTGTGCTCGGCGGCCATGGCGACGATATGGTGCCGCTCGCGCGCTATTCCACCGTCGCCGGAATTCCCCTCCCCGAGCTTCTGCCGAAAGACAAGCTCGACGCGATCATCACGCGCACGCGCAAAGGCGGCGCCGAAATTGTGAATCTTCTTAAGACCGGCTCGGCGTACTATGCGCCATCTGCCGCCGTTGCAGAGATGGTTGAAGCCATCTTGAAAGACAAGAAAAAAATTCTTCCTTGCGCCGCCTACCTGGAAGGCGAGTACGGCATCCACGGATTGTTCGTGGGCGTTCCCGTCAAGCTCGGTGCGCGCGGCATCGAAGAGATCATTCAAATCAACCTCGCTCCCGAGGAAAAAGCGGCGCTCGACAAATCCGCCGCCTCCGTCCGGGAGCTGATCAACGTTCTCGGACTCTAGAAACTCCGCCGCAAGGAAAATCCGGCGTCGAATTCCGATTTGCTAAACTGGCCTGGGAGTCATCTCCAGGCTATGGACCGCTCGCGTCGAAAAGGTGACAAGCCCAGCGCCGCCTCAAGAGGCTCACTCCCCCCGCCCGGGGCTGCACCTGTCACCCACCGGCTGACGAAGGAACTTGCGCGCGCTGAGAGCCTCGCGATCATGCTTGCCACCAGCCGCGCTGCGGCCTTCATTGACGTGGCCGACTATCTCGCCGGCATCTACATCTACGATTGGGAGCGCCTTTCGAAGTTCTGGGAGGACCAGGACGCCATCTGCGAGTATTTGCAGCGGATTTGCCGGATCAGTCCTGAAAGCTGGCACCTTTGGATTGAATTTTATGACAAAGAACGGCGCGGCGAAGATCGCGCCAAGCCGCGAAAATTCATCGGCGCCGCCAGCGACGGCGCCTCGGCCCGCTCACCGCTCGGATTTTCACGCGATCTGGCGGCCGTTCTGAAGCGCGCGGAAGCGATCGCGCCGCATCGCGACACTTTCGATGGGCGGGCGATTCCGATTCTCACCACCGAGTGCGTTCTACTATCCATTGTTTGGAACGCAGAATCGCAAATCGGCCGCAAGGTGCTCGAGACCGGCCTCGACGTGGCGCGACTTGAGCAAGCCGCTCGCCACCCCAGGCACGCTCCCCTGCACGGGGACGAGGGCAAATAGCAATAAGCATTTGGCTACCTAGAAGTTGCCGCGCGCATTTTCTCGCGAATCGGTTCGTTATCCGCCCAAATTCGCCACTCGGTCAGCTTCCCGCGCGAGACGGTTGCACACCACACCGCTTCGCTTTGCCATTTGTTCTCGGCCTGGGGCGCACCCCCAGGCGCAACGTATGTGCCGCCTGCCTGACCCAACAGAAAAATTCTATTCTTGTCTGCGATTTCTTCTTGGACCTTGATCCAATAGTCCGGGACCATGGAGAAATACTGCTTCCACCCCGAGGGCATTTGTTCGCGAGGGAGCCTGTTCCCGAGGGAATCAACCATTACGAATTTAGGCGCTAGGAAGGCGAGGATCGCGGCCACATCATGGGCATTGATGGCGGCCACGAATTTCCGCGCCACTCTTCGAGCGTTTTCACTCATATGGCACCCACGCTAAATGATCAGCTTGAATTGCGGCCAGAGGACCGAGAGCGGGGCGCTGGGCTTGCGGCAAACATACACCGTGAGGGATTGCTCGGAGGGCATCCCTCTCGGGTTTGAAATTTGCGCCGCGGCGGTCACTTCGCCAAAAAGTTCCTTGTGCCGCTCGGCTCGCTCCCCGAAAAGAATCACGCAGGCTCCCGTGTAATCGCGGGGCCCCCAATAAAAATAGCTGTTGTGCCCGCTGATTGCCCGGGGAAGGCCGAGCTTCGGCCCGAAGTGATCGATCGCGCCCGCTTCGCCGTAATTTCCGGCGAGGATAGCGCAACCGGCTTGCTCTTGCTCCGGCAGCTCGCGATAGACGCGCGCCACCGTGGTGGCGATATTTTCCCAGCCGAACATGTCCGCGTAAATCTGGGGCAGCGCGGCTGTCGCGTCGCGTTCGGTCTTTACGGATCGAGCGTAGGGCAGCGCCTGCATGTAACGCAAAAATGTATCGACGGTCAGAATCGGGACGCCAAAGGGAACTGTGAGCATTCCTGCCGTCACCAAAACTGCCGGATACGCAAGCTTGAGCCATCGCCAGGCCTTCGCTTGTGCCACAAACTTCTCAAACGCCACTCCTCCCGCCGCCATCAACCACGGATAAGCCGGGAGCGGGTAATACGATTTCCCGCCCAGCACGAGGAACGTGGCGAGGACGATCAAAAACGCCCAGCCGAGAAAACGGAATTCCCTTCCCTCCGGCGCGCGCAGGCACCACCACAGCCCTCCGAGCCACAGTGGCAGCGCCACCGGCTGCATGAACAGCATTTGCTCGTACAAGAATTGCAGCGCGCCGACATGGACGTTTTTGTATTCCTGCGCGTTGCGCACCACTTCAATTTGCGGCCAGCCGTGCCGCGCTTCCCAGACGAGGTTTGGCAGGAACAACGCAAGCGCAATCAGTCCGCCCACCCAGATCCATTTCGAGCGCAATAGATCGTGCCGGCCGCTCAAAAGCAATCCGGCAACGATGGCAAATCCGAAGACAATCATGGTGTGTTTATTTTCAAGGCCGACCCCGGCGATCGTCCCGAACGCCAACCACCAGCGCGGCGACGCGCCCTTCACAACTCGAATTGCAATCCAAGCGCACGCAATCCAGAACACCGGTTCGAATGCGTTCATGGAAAGGAAGCTGTCGATCGCGAGGAGCAGCGGCGCAAACAGGATCGCCGCGGCGGCAAGAAATTGAGCCAGTCGCCCGCCGCCAAGTTCGCGTGCGACGAGCCCCGTGAAAAGCACCGTGGCGCCACCGGCAAGAATCGGCAGCAATCGGTAAGCCGCCAACGAATGGCCAAACACATGGCGCGCGAGCCAGGCGATGGCAGCAATCAGCGGCGGCTGGTCCACGTAGCCCCAGGCGAGATGCTGGCTGCACGCGATGTAGTACAGCTCGTCGCGGAAGAAACCGTAGCGATGGATGGCGAGGAGATGGATTAGAAGTTTGGCGGCCGTGACGCCCAAAACGACGCCGGCGCCGCTGATGGCCATGGACCGAGCCCGCGAGTCTTCTTGCGGCCTCGCGGTGGAATCAATGGCGGCGGCTTCAGTCATGAGAGGGAGCGGGACAGGCTGGGAAGCCTGTCCTACTGAGGCGCGATAATTTCTGTGGATTTGATGAGATCGAGATTCGGGAAATTTTTATCGAGATATGCTTTTCCCTGCGTCGTGATTGCGCCCTGATCGGGCTTTTCGCCGTAGCCGCTGTGAATGTTCTTCACCACGTCCATGCCTTGCGTCACTTCTCCGAACGGCGAGAAACCCTGGCCATCGAGAAAATGATTGTTGCCGAAATTGATGAAAAGCTGCGTGGTGCGCGTATTCGGGCCGGCCGTGGCAAACGTGATGGTGCCGGGCCGGTTGCTCTGCGTCACCGGATCGTCTTTGATATTGGCGGCACGCCAGGGGCGATTGACGGCCGGGTCGGCGCTCAGGCCGAATTGGACGATAAAATTCGGCACCACGCGGAAGAATGCGGCATCGTCGAAGAAATTATTCTTGACGAGATTGTAGAAACGGTCTGCGCCGAGCGGAGCCCACGCGCGCGTCACCCGGACGCTAAAATTTCCCTTCGTCGTTGCAAACTCGACGTTGAACACGTCGGGGGCTTTCTCATTCAGTGCCGATGGCTGCAAGAGTGCCTCGTTTGTGGTCATGAATCCTTTCCTCGAAATGCGCGAAGATTATTTGAAAATGTGAATCCCGCGGTCAACCGCTTTATTGAGACTTCGGCGCCGCTGCGGCCGCGGGCTTCTTGGCCGCGGGCGCAGGAGCGGGCGAAATCACCGTTGCGGAGAGAATCCGGTCCAGCTTCGGAAAAGTTTTGTCGAGATAGGCTTTCCCTTCGTTGGTGATCGAGCCTTGATCCGGCCGCTCGCCGTAAGTGCTGTAGATCGCCGTGACCACTTCCATCCCCGAAGTCACCTGTCCGAACGGCGCGAATCCTTGCGAATCGAGGCCGCCATTGTCGGCGTAATTGATGAACAACTGCGTGGTGCGCGTACCGGGTCCAGCGGTCGCGAAAGTAAGCGTGCCGGTTTTGTTGCTCTGCGTTACCGGGTCATCCGAAATTTTCGCGTTGGCCCAGGCCTTGTTGACGGACGGGTTCGCGCTCAATCCGAATTGCACGATGAACCCGGGCACGACGCGGAAAAAGGCCGCATCGGTAAAAAATCCGTGCTTCACGAGGTTGTAGAAGCGGTCGGCGCCGACCGGCGCCCATGCGCGCGTCACATGGACTACAAATTCGCCGTTCGTGGCCACGAATTTTACGTCGAATTCGTCGGGCGCACGGGCTTTCAACGTCGAAGGATTCAGCAGCGCCGGATCGATTCCCTTTTGCGCTGCGGACGATCCCGCGGGCTTCTTTGCGGGCGCACCGGCGGCCGAGCCGCTGCCCGACGGCTGCGCTTGCGCAAAGGCTCCCGGCGCGGCCATCCATGCAAATACAAATAGGAAAAACCAAATCGCGAGGCGTCTCACGGCGCTCCTCCCATTTTTTTGGCGGCGGCTTCCACCTGCTGCATCACGCGCAAGGTGTTGCCGCCCAGAATTTTTTCTACGTCCGCTTCGGAGTAACCCTTCTTCAAAAGCGCGTCCGTGATCTGCGGCAAATGCGACACGTCGTCCATGCCATACGGCATGTTGGCGCCGTCAAAATCGGAACCGAGTCCCACGTGGTCCGCGCCCACCAGCTTCACGGCGTGGTCAATGTGATCGATAATTGCCGTCCATTCGACGCGCGGCAGTTTACCTTGAGCCACGGCTTCGCGCGTGATTTTCTCGATTTCCAGCAGTTGGCAGGCGAGATCTTCGCCGCAGCGCTTTTTGACCTCTGCTTCCATGTTTTCGCCGAATTGCGGATTGTCCTTGGTCGCGT
>Ga0187781_10000297_pt1 | contig 35546 bp, 36 predicted proteins | sample 0715_SJ02_MP02_2_FD_132447 | JGI IMG/M metagenome (GOLD analysis project Ga0187781, IMG submission 132447) | Tropical peat soil microbial communities from peatlands in Department of Meta, Colombia - 0715_SJ02_MP02_20_MG | ecosystem: Environmental > Terrestrial > Soil > Wetlands > Peat | place... | reverse complement strand
TGGAGCGGGCGAAGGGATTCGAACCCTCGACCCCAACCTTGGCAAGGTTGTGCTCTACCCCTGAGCTACGCCCGCGCCCCAAGGGGCGGCATCATACAAAGGCAAGGGCGGTTTGCAAGTCCGAGAGCCGCCGCCGGCGCCGCCGGCACATGCCAGGTCAACGCCGTGGGTTTGAAATCCGCGCCGGCGCGCTCCACTATCCCCGGCCATGCGCCGCGCCTTGCTCCCCGTTCTGCTCCTGCTTCTCGCGCCCGCTGCCTGCGACAGCCTCAAGGACACCCTCAAGAAAGTGCGCGAGGAGAGCCCGACCGAGCGGTGCGGCGAGCTCATGCAGTACGCCTTTCCCGGCGGCGACATCGAAGTGACGAAGACGTCGGTCCTGCCGGTAGAGACCGAGAGCATCGCCACCGTCGTCGCCGCCGCCGAAGGCACGCGCAAGAACCTCGCGCCGGGCGGCGTCCCGCTGCGCGAGGTCGCGGTCGAATGCCGCTTCGACGACGGCATCCTCACCGGCTTCCGCTGGACCAAGGGACCGCTGCGCTAGGAACCGGACCACGCCCGATGGCCGCCACCCCCGACGCGCTGTTCCGCCGCCTCGACACGCTCGGCATCCGCCATGTCACCCGCCATCACCCGCCCGTCCATACCGTGACGGAAGCGGCCGCGCTGACCCTGCCGGGCGCGCAGTGCAAGTGCCTTTTCCTCAGGGACCGCAAGGGCGGGCTCTGGCTGGTGGCGGCGCTGGCCGACCGCCCGATCGATTTGAAGGCGCTCGCCGAGCGCCTTGCCGCGCCGCGCTTCTCCTTCGCCAGCCCGGCGCTGCTCCAGGAGGCGCTGGGGGTGGCCCCCGGCAGCGTCACTCCCTTCGCGCTCCTCAACGACCGCGAGCGCCGCGTCCGCGTGGTGCTCGATGCCGGCATGCTGACAGTCGACCCGCTCAACTTTCACCCGCTGGTCAACACCGCGAGCACCGCCCTCTCTCCGGGGGATCTGCGACGGTTTATCAACGATTGCGGGCATACACCCTTGATCGTAGATCTCGCCGGGCTCGAGCGGGGAGCGGGCTGAGCGGGCGCTTGTCAGCGGCCGGCTCCGCCGCCATGTTTAGGGGGAAATCCAGGGGAACGCACGCTGATGGAACCCATTCTCGGCCTCTCGTCCGCGCCGGCGGACACGGCCAATCTGGTCAAGAACGGCACCACCGCCAGCTTCATGGCGGACGTCATCGACGCCTCGCACGACGCCGCCATCGTCGTCGATTTCTGGGCGCCCTGGTGCGGCCCCTGCAAGCAGCTCAGCCCGGCGCTGGAAAAGGCGGTGAAGGACGCGCGCGGCGCCGTGCGCATGGTCAAGATCAACATCGACGAGAACCCCGAGCTGGCGCAGCAGATGCGCATCCAGTCGATCCCCGCCGTCTATGCCTTCAAGGGCGGCCGGCCGGTCGACGGCTTCGTCGGCGCGCTGCCGGAAAGCCAGGTGAAGCAGTTCGTGGGCCGCCTGGCGGGCGGCGCCGCGGGCCCGTCGCCGATCGAGGAGGCGCTGGCGCTCGCGCAAGAGGCGATGGCCGCCGGCGACGCCGCGCGCGCCGCCAACATCTACAGCCAGATCCTCCAGCACGAGCCGGGCACGCCCGAAGCGGCGGCCGGGCTCGTCCGCATCGCGATCGCCCGCAAGGAGTTCGCCAAAGCGCGCCAGCTTCTCGACCGCGTGCCCAAGGACAAGGCGAACCACGCCGAGGTGGTGGCGGCACGCACCACGCTCGAGCTCGCCGAGGCCGGCGAGAAGGCGCAAGGCACGGTGGGCGAGCTGCGCCGGCGGCTGGAGCGCGACCCCGCCGACCATGCGGCGCGCTTCGAGCTGGCTTCGGCGCTGTTCGCCGCGGGCGAGCGCGAGCAGGCGGTGGACGAGCTGATGGAGCTCGTGCGGCGCGACCGCAAATGGAACGACGAGGCGGCGCGCAAGCAGCTCGTCAAGTTCTTCGAGGCGATGGGCCACGCCGACCCGCTCACCGTCGCGGCGAGGAAGCGCCTCTCGTCGATCCTCTTCTCATGAGCGCGCGGTTCGTGCCCGCTTTCGCCGATCTGCCGGCGAGCCTGCCGATCTTTCCCTTGACCGGCGTGCTGCTGCTGCCGCGCGGCAGGCTGCCGCTCAACATCTTCGAGAAGCGCTATCTCGCCATGACCGAGGACGCGCTCAAGGCCGAGCGCTTCATCGGCATGGTGCAGCCGCAGGCGGACGAAGGCGATGCCGGCGAGCCCGCGCTCTATCGCACCGGCTGCGCCGGGCGCATGACCGAGTTCGCCGAGACCGAGGACGGGCGCTATCTCGTCACCTTGACCGGGATCGCGCGCTTCGACATCGCCCGCGAGCTGCCGCGAGACCGCCTCTACCGCCGAGTCCTGCCGGACTGGCGGCCTTATCGCGGCGACCTCGAGGGCGACAGCGCGCCGATCGAGCGCGAGCGGCTGCTGGCGGCGCTGAAGCCGTTCTTCCGCCGCCACAACATCGCCGCCGAATGGGCGGCGGTGGAAGCGACGCCGGACGACCGTCTCGTCACCAGCATCGCCATGGCGGCGCCCTTTGCGCCCAACGAGAAGCAGGCGCTGCTCGAGGCGCGCGGCCTTGCCGAGCGGGCGCGCCTCTTGACGACGCTGGTCGAGATGGCGGCGCATGGCGGCGGCGAGGGCGCCGCCCCGGCGCGGCATTAGGAGCCCCGATGACCGATCACGCACCCGACGTCGATCCGCGCCTCTTGGAGATCCTGGTCTGCCCCCTGACCAAGGCGCCGCTGCGCTATGACCGCGCGGCGCAGGAGCTGATCAGCCTCGAGGCCGGGCTCGCCTATCCCATCCGCGACGGCATCCCGATCATGCTGCCGGACGAGGCGCGCCCGCTCGAGGAGGCGGAGAAGGCGAAGCTCAAAGCCGCGCCGCCGGCGCCGTGAGCGAGCGCTGGCCGGTCGAGCTGCGGCTCAAAAAGGCCGAGAAGCTGCTGGAGGTCGCCTTCGACGACGGCACGCGCTTTCGCCTGCCGGCGGAATATCTTCGCGTCGAGAGCCCCTCCGCCGAGGTGCAGGGCCACGGCCCCGGCCAGAAGCAGCTCGTCGCCGGCCGCGCCGAGGTGGGGATCATCGCCGTCGAGCCCGTCGGCAATTACGCCGTGCGCCTGGTGTTCGACGACCTCCACGACACCGGCATCTATTCCTGGACCTATCTCTTCGAGCTCGGCCGGGAGCAGGAGAAGCGCTGGGCCGCCTATCTCGCCGCGCTGAAGGCCGCCGGCCTCTCGCGCGAGCCGCAGCGGCGGCAAGGCGACCGCTGACGCCCGCCGGCGGCACCGCTTCGCATCGCGCTACAGCTTCAGCAGCTTCGCCGCCGTGCCGCGCAGCACCAGGCGGCGCTCCGCGTCGTCGAGGCCCAGCGCGTCGACCACCTCGATGGGATGGGCGTAGCCCATGTCGAAGCAGTAGTCGCTGCCCAGCATGATGCGGTCGATGCCGACCTCGGCGATGACGAATTTCATGATCTTCGCCGAATGCGCCACCGTGTCGTAGGTGAAGCGGCGCAGATAGGCGCTCGGCGGCCGCTTCAGATGCGCCAGCTCCCGGCGCACCTCGGCCGCGTGATCCCAGCGGCCGATCAGGATCGGCACCACGCCGCCGGCATGCGGCAGGCAGATGTCGAGGCCGGGAAAGCGGTCCATGACGCCGCCGAAGATGAGATGCGCGCAGGCGATGGCGGTGTCGAGCGGGTTGCCGATGACGTTGGAGAGATAGAACGGCTTCATCCGGTCGCCGCGGTCGAGCGTCTTCAACGGATGCAGGAAGACCGGCAGGCCCAGCGCCTCGATGCGGGCGAAGACCGGGAGGAAGCGGGGGTCGTCGAGATCGCGATCCTCGATGTTGGTGCCGAGATAGACGCCGCGGATGCCCGGCAGCTTGGCGGCGCGGTCAAGCTCGCCGATGGCGCGGTCGGGATCGCCCATCGGCAAGGTGGCGAGGCCGACGAAGCGCCTGGGATGCGCCTGATGCGCGGCGCTCGCCCCGTCGTTCCACGCGCGCGCCAGGCGCTCGGACAGCTCGGGCGGCGCCCAATAGAGCATCGGCGCGGTGAGCGACAGCGCGTGGACCTCGACGCCGCGCTGATCCATGTCGGCAAGGCGCAGCGCAAGGTCGGTGAACTTCGCCTCGTAATGCTGGGAGCCGATGAAGAAGCCGTCGAGCGCGGCGCGATGGTCGAAGCCGTAGGGCTTGCCCGCCTCGCCGAGAATGTCGAGGAAGGCCTGCGGGTAGTAATGCGCGTGGATGTCGATGGCGCGCGCACCGGCCTCGCCGGCGGCCGCCAGCGCCGCGCCCGGCGCCGCCGCGGCGCCGCCGGCGCCGAGCGTGCCCACCGCCGCCGCCGCGAGCCCGCCCTGGATGATCCGTCGGCGCGGCAGGCCGTGGCCGCCGCAATCTTGCATGTGCATGCTTCCTCCCGCCTCGCCGGCCCCTTGCCGGGCCCGGTCGCCGGGAGCTTAGCCGGGTTTTCCCTCCCGCCGCAGGAAATCTGTGGTGGTGCGATCGGCGCCGGCGCGGATAGACTGGCGCTTCGGCGCCGGACATCGAGGGAGGATTGCTGGTCATGACGCCGCCGGCCGACGCGCCCGACCCGGCGCTGATCGACGACCTCGTCGCCGCCAACCACATCCTTTACAACGAAGGCGTGGTCGACGGCTTCGGCCACGTCAGCGCGCGCCACGACAAGGAGCCCGGCCGCTTCCTGCTGGCGCGCAGCATGGCGCCCGGTCTCGTCGGCGGCGACGACATCCTCGTCTTCGACCTCGACGGCAACGCCCTCGCGGCCGGCGGCCGCGCGCTCTATCTCGAGCGCTTCATCCACGGCGAGATCTACAAGGCGCGCCCCGACGTAGCGGCGATCGTGCACAGCCATTCGCCCTCGGTCATCCCTTTCGGCGCGACCGCGGTGGCGTTGAAGCCGATCTATCACATGAGCGGCTTTCTCGCTGCCGGCGCGCCGGTGTTCGAGATCCGCGAGGCCGGCGGCGAGGCCACCGACATGCTGATCCGCAGCCCCGCGCTCGGCGCGGCGCTGGCCCGGCGGCTGGGCGCCGCCGCCGTGGCGCTGCTGCGCGGGCACGGCAATGTGGTGGTGGCGGAGTCGCTGAAGCTCGCCGTCTTCCGCGCGATCTATACCGAGATCAACGCGCGGCTTCAGGCCGAGGCTCTGCTGCTCGGCCAAGGCCGGGTCACCTTCCTCAACGAGCAGGAGGCGGCGGCGGCGACGGCGACCAACGGCCCGCAGGTGGGCCGCGCCTGGGACCTCTGGAAGCGCAACGCGATGGGCGGACGGAGATGACGCTCCGCCCCTTGCCCGCCCTCAGAGCGGCTCGCCGCGCGCCAGCCTCGGCCGGTCGCCGAGCACGCCCATGGCGTGGCGCATCAGCAGGCGCTTCATCGGCGGCAGCTTGTCGACCAGCGCGAGGCCGAGATCGCGCAGCAGCCGCACCGGCGGCACGGTGTTGGAGAACAGCCGGTTGAGCCCGTCGGTGACGGCGGCAAGCGTGAGATTGTCGAAGCGGCGCTGGCGCTCGTAGCGCTCGAGGATCGCCGCGCCGCCGATGTCGAGCCCGAGGCGGCGCGCATCGACGATGAGCTCGGCGAGCGCGGCGATGTCGCGGATGCCGAGATTGAGGCCCTGGCCGGCAATGGGATGGATGACATGCGCGGCATCGCCGACCAGCGCCAGGCGCGGCGCGACGTAGCGCTCGGCATGGAGAAATGCCAGCGGATAGGACCAGCGCGGCCCCGTCACTTCTATGTCGCCGAGGAAATCGCCGAAGCGGCGGGCGAGCTCGGCGTGGAATCCGGCCGCATCGAGCGCCAGGATCGCCGGCGCGAGATCGGCGCGCTCGGTCCAGACGATGGAGGAGCGCCGCCCGGTCATCGGCAGGATGGCGAAAGGCCCGGCCGGCAGGAAATGCTCGACCGCTATGCCGCGATGGTCGAGCGCGTGGCCGACGGTGCAGACGATGCCGGTCTGCGGATAGTCCCACTCGACGGCGCCGATCTCGGCCGCCCGGCGCAGCGGCGAGCGCCGCCCGTCGCAAGCGGCGACCAACTCGCCTTTGAGCACGCCGCCATCGGCGAGATGCACCCGCACGGCGGCGGCGCCGCGCTCGACGCGCTCGACGGCGAGCGGCGCCAGATGCAGCAGGCTCGGCAGCGCGCGGGCGCGCTCGAAGAGGGCGCGGCGCAGCACGCGGTTCTCGACGATGTAGCCGAGCGGCGTCGTGCCGAGGTCGCGGTGATCGTAATGCAGGAAGAGCGGCGACTCGCCGTCGGCGACGCGGATTTCCAGGATCGGCTCGGCCGAAGCCGCCACCAGCGGCCAAAGGCCAATGGCGTCCAGCACCTGCTTGGAGCCTTCGGCAATGGCGGAGGTGCGGCCGTCGAAGGGCTCGGCCAGCATGGCGGCGGGATCCTCGCGGTCGATGACCGCGACTTCGATCCCGGAGGCGGCGCAGGCGATGGCGAGGCTGAGGCCGGTGAGGCCGCCGCCGACGATGATGAGCTCGACCCGGCGCTCCATGGCGGCCTCAGCGCCTGAGGAACCGCCACAGCAGCATGGCGCCGATGATCAGCAGGATGCCCAGCCAGGACAGCTCGAACTCGAAGGCGCCTTGCGCCACCGAGACGGAAAGCGCGCGGGTATTGACCAGCGCCCAGAGCGTGACCATGGGGCCGAGCCTAATCGAACCCGCCCGCTCGCCGCCAGCGTCGCAACGCCATTCTTGCCGTCTTCCCTCCTCTATGCTCGTTAAGCGAGCAAGGATTGACTTTCTGCCTAAAAAATAGTCACACTTTCCGGCGCTCTTGGGTCTCAACGCCGCGGCCATGCCGTCCGCGCCCTTCCCTCCCGTGGCACGATTCTTGATTTCAGCGCCGTGTTCGCCGGCTTGGGGAGCCGTTCCGGCGGGTCGCCGCTTGGTCCTTACGGGAGGTAAGTTCACATGACGTGTCGTTCGTTGATCGCCGGAATGGCGCGCGTGCTGCCGCTGGCAGCGCTGGTCGTGCTCATTCCGCTCGCCTTTGCGGCGGCGCAGCAGCCCGCGGCGCCCGATCCCGCCGCACCGGCGGCGGCGGCGGCCGAGCCGGCGCCGCCGGCTTGCGATGCCAAGACCCTGGAGAAATGCACGCCCAATTCCGGCGACACCGCCTGGATGCTGACCTCCATGGCGCTGGTGCTGATGATGACCGTGCCGGGCCTCGGCCTCTTCTACGGCGGCATGGTGCGCAAGAAGAACGTCGGCGACACCGTGATGACCAGCTTTGCCATCACCTGTCTCGTCACCGTGCTGTGGGCGATCCTCAATTACAGCACCGCCTTCCGCGCCGGCTCGCCCTTCATCGGCGGGCTCGACCGCGCCTTCCTGCAAGGCATCTTGAGCGACATCTCGAAGGGCATCGGCAATCCCAACTCGCTGGCGCCGACGATTCCCGAGACGGTCTATATGTGCTTCCAGATGACCTTCGCGATCATCACGCCCGCGCTGATCGCCGGCGCCTTCGCCGAGCGCATGAAGTTCTCGGCGATGCTGTGGTTCATCGGCCTCTGGGCGACGCTGGTCTATGCGCCGATCGCGCATTGGGTGTGGGGACCGGACGGCTTCCTCAACAGCAGCAACGACGGCGCCTGGGTCAAGGTGCTGGACTTCGCCGGCGGCACGGTGGTGCACGTCAATTCCGGCGTCGCCGGGCTGATGTGCGCGCTGGTGCTCGGCAAGCGCAAGGACACCGGGCCGGCGCACAACGTCGTGCTCACCTTCATCGGCGCCGCGCTGCTGTGGGTCGGCTGGTTCGGCTTCAACGCCGGCTCGGCGGTCAGCGCGGGCATGCAGGCGGGCATGGCGATGACCGTGACGCAGATCGCCACCGCGGTGGCGGCGCTCACCTGGATGTTCGTCGAATGGAGCCATCGCGGCAAGCCCACGGTGGTCGGCATCTGCAGCGGCGCGGTGGCGGGCCTCGTCGCCATCACTCCGGCCTCGGGCTTCGTCGGGCCGATCGGCGCCATGGCGATCGGCGTCGCCGCCGGCGTCTTCTGCTATCTGGGCGCGGTCTGGGTCAAAGCGCTGTTCGGCTATGACGACGCGCTTGACGCCTTCGGCGTGCATGCGGTGGGCGGCGCCGTCGGCGCCATCCTCACCGGCGTCTTCGCCATCGGCGAATATGGCGGCACCTCGGGCCTGATCGAGGGCAATGCCGGCCAGGTGATCAACCAGATCACCGGCGTCGCCATCGTCATCGTCTATGACGTGATCGCCAGCCTGATCATCCTCAAGGTGGTCGACGCGGTCATCGGCTTGCGCGTCGACGTCGACGTCGAGCGCGACGGGCTCGATCTCGCGCTGCACGGCGAAACGGTCCAATAGCGGGTCTTCCTCCCCGCAGGGCCTGGGGGTGCCGCAAGGCACCCCCTTCTTTTCTCGCGAGCTTTGCTATGCGGCGCCCGCGCAATCGACGAGGGCGAAATGCAGCGCCGCTTTCTGGCTGGGAAAGCGCCGCTCGACGCCGCTGCGGCACTCGCGCGCGATCCAGTCGCCGGCCTCGCTGCGGGTGACGGCAAAACACGGCTTCGGCGGCGGCGCGGTCTTGGCAAGGGGCTCGGCCATGGGCTCATCCTCCGGGGGCTCACCCGTTAAGGAGGCGACGGCAGCCTAAAATTTCGAGAGGGAAAATCCCCGCGCGCCATAAGCGCCGCGTAAAGCCCGCGCGGTTTCGGCACGATCCATTCTCGCGGCTTTACGCCCGCCGCCCCAAATCCGTCTCGCATCTTTATCGCTGAAGCGCCTCTTCTAGCGCGTCGCCGCGTCCGCGACGAACAGAAGAGGATTATCGCTCATGTTGGATAGCATCCGCGGCAGCAAGCTGGACTCGGTTGCCGGCGCCGCGCGCCGGCAGCAGCCGACGGACCCGCTGCTCAAGGCCATCGTCCGGGACCTCCTCATCGTCACGGGCGGCTTCCTGCTGATGGTGGTGGCGGTGGTTCTGACCGCGCAAGGCCTGTCGCTCAATTGATGCGAGCATCATCCATGATCCCCATAGCCAAGCCCGTGCCGGCGGACATCGCGCCGGCAGCGCAACGCAAGACCGTCTTTCGCATCTTTCAGGAAAAGCGCGGCCGCTGGTGCGCGCGCAGCGATGACGGCATGACCGGCGGCACCTTCTTCACGCACCAGGCGGCGCTGCGCTTCGTGCGCCGCGAGGTCGCCGGCATGACCGCGCTGGTCCTGCATATCGCGCCGCAGCCGCGCGGCTGACCGGGCGCGAGCCTCCTTCCCCGCGACGGCATGGCGCTTCGGCCGCGATCAGCCGGGGAGCCGGCCGACCGGGGCCGCCGACCCGCCGCCGACAGTGCCGGCCGTCCTTGCCGTCGACCGCCGATTTGACGGAGATCCCCCCTGGGAGAGCGGCGCCGCGCGGCGCCCCTTTCCCTTTACACCATCTTTATAGAAACGATTTCAAATCGCTCTCGATTTTAAACGCGCCATGGGCCTTTTTATGCGCGATTGCGGCAGCCGCGCTGCCGCGTGCCGGCGGCGAGCCGCGCCGGATCTCTTGGCTTGATTTACGTCAACCACAGCCGCATCCGGCTGTGAGACCCTCCACAGGCTGGCAGAGGAGAATTGGGATGCTCGATGCGATCATGCTGGCGATCGGCATCGCCTTCTTTGCGCTGTGCATCGGCTATGTCGTCGCCTGCGAAAAGCTGTGAGGCGGACCCATGCTCATGGATTATGTCATCGGCGGGATCGTGACCGTGGTGATCATGGTCTACATCGTCTACGCGCTGCTGCGGCCCGAACGCTTCTAACGCTTCCAGAGAGAGCGTCATGACCATCAATGGCTGGTTTCAGATCGCGCTTTACTGCGCGGTCCTCGCGCTCACCGTGAAGCCGCTCGGCGGCTACATGACGCGCGTCTTCGCCGGCGAGCGCACCTTCCTGTCGCCGATCCTCGAGCCCTTCGAGCGCGGCCTCTACCGCGCGAGCGGCGTCGACGCTCGCGTCGAGCAGCATTGGACGACCTATGCCGTCGCCATGCTGCTCTTCCACGTCGCGGGCTTCGTCGTGCTTTACGGGCTGCAGCGGCTGCAAGCGGTGCTGCCCTTCAACCCGCAGGGCCTCGACCCGGTGGCGCCGGACCTCGCCTTCAACACCTCGGTGAGCTTCATCACCAACACCAACTGGCAGTCCTACGTCCCCGAGACGACGATGAGCTATCTCGTGCAGATGTGGGGGCTGACGGTGCACAACTTCGTCTCGGCCGCCACCGGCATCGCGCTCGCCGTGGCCTTGATCCGCGGCTTCTCCCGGCGGTCGGCCAAGGCGATCGGCAATTTCTGGGTCGATCTCACCCGCTGCGTGCTCTACATCCTGCTGCCGATCGCGATCGTCGTCGCGCTGTTCTTCGTCTGGCAGGGCATGCCGCAGAACCTCGGCGCCTATACCGAGGCGACGACGCTCGAAGGCGCCAAGCAGGTGATCGCCCAGGGTCCGGTGGCTTCGCAGGAAGTCATCAAGATGATGGGCACCAACGGCGGCGGCTTCTTCAACGCCAACTCCGCCCATCCTTTCGAGAATCCCACGGCGCTCACCAATATCGTGCAGCTCCTGCTGATCTTCCTGATCGGCGCGGCGCTCACCAACGTCTTCGGCCGCATGGTCGGCGACCAGCGCCAGGGCTGGGCGATCTTCGCCGTGATGGGCATTCTCTTCCTCGCCGGCACCACGGTCGCCTATTGGGCGGAGAGCCATGGCAACCCCGCCTTCGCCGCGCTCGGCGTCGACAGCGCGCCCTCGGCGCTGCAGGCCGGCGGCAACATGGAAGGCAAGGAGGTCCGCTTCGGCATCGCCGACAGCGCGCTCTTCACCACCATCACCACCGACGCCTCCTGCGGCGCGGTCAACACCATGCATGACAGCCTGATGCCGCTGGGCGGCGCGGTGCCGCTGGTCAACATCATGCTGGGCGAGATCATCTTCGGCGGCGTGGGATCCGGCCTTTACGGCATGCTGCTCTTCGCCATCCTCGCCGTCTTCATCGCCGGGCTGATGGTCGGGCGCACGCCGGAATATCTCGGCAAGAAGATCGAGGCCAAGGAAGTGAAGATGGCGATGCTCGCCATCCTCATCCTGCCGCTCTCCATGCTGGGCTTCACCGCCATCGCCGTGGTGGTCCAGCCGGGGCTCGACGGGCTCGCCAATGCCGGGCCGCACGGCTTCACCGAGGCGCTTTACGCCTATGTCTCGGCGACCGGCAACAACGGCAGCGCCTTTGCCGGGCTTTCCGCCAACACGCTCTTCTATAACACCACGCTGGGCCTTGCCATGGTCATCGGCCGCTTCCTGATGATCGTGCCGATGCTGGCGATCGCCGGCTCGCTTGCGGCCAAGAAGATCGTGCCGCCCTCGGCCGGAACCTTCCCGACCCATGGCAGCCTGTTCGTCGGGCTGCTCATCGGCGTCATCCTCATCGTCGGGGGCCTCATCTACTTCCCGGCGGTCTCGCTCGGGCCGATCACCGAGCAGCTCGCGATGAACGCCGGCACCTTGTTCTAGCCGCTCGCCTCAGGGACATTGCGCCATGACCATGCAGACCTCCAGCGTTTCGCCCCGGTCCGGTCTCTTCAAGCGGCAAGTGCAACCGCTGTCGCTGCTCGACCGCTCGCTCCTCGTGCCGGCGATCGGCGCGGCGTTCCGCAAGCTCGACCCGCGGACGCTGATCAAGAACCCCGTCATGTTCGTCGTCGAGATCGTCTCGCTGGCGACCACGATCTTCTTCCTGCGCGACCTCTTCACCGGCGGCAGCGGCGTCATCGGCACCAGCCCGGTCTTCTCCGGGCAGATCGCCTTCTGGCTGTGGTTCACCGTGATCTTCGCCAATTTCGCCGAGGCGGTGGCCGAGGGCCGCGGCAAGGCGCAGGCCGACACGCTGCGGCGCATGCGCACGGAGACCAAGGCCAAGCGCCTGGCCAGCGCCCAGACGCGCCAATGGGAGCTGGTGGGCGCCGCGGTGCTCCGGCCCGGCGACCTCGTGCTGGTCGAGGCCGGCGACTTCATTCCCAGCGACGGCGACGTGATCGAAGGCGTGGCCTCGGTCGACGAATCCGCGATCACCGGCGAATCGGCCCCCGTCATCCGCGAGAGCGGCGGCGACCGCTCGGCGGTCACCGGCGGCACGCGCGTCGCCTCCGACTGGCTCAAGGTCAAGATCACCGCGGCGCAGGGCTCGACCTTCCTCGACCGCATGATCGCGCTGGTCGAGGGCGCGGTGCGGCAGAAGACGCCGAACGAGATCGCCCTCAACATCCTGCTGGCGGGCCTCACCATCGTCTTCGTCTTCGCCACGGTCACCATTCCGAGCTTTGCCGCCTATGCCGGCGGCGCGGTCTCGGTGGTGGTGCTGATCGCGCTTTTCGTGACCTTGATTCCGACGACCATCGGCGCGCTGCTCTCCGCCATCGGCATCGCCGGCATGGACCGGCTGGTGCGCTTCAACGTGCTGGCCATGTCGGGCCGCGCGGTCGAGGCCTCGGGCGACGTCGACACGCTTCTCCTCGACAAGACCGGCACGATCACGCTGGGCAATCGCCAGGCGGCGGAATTCATCCCGCTTCCCGGCGTCGACCCGCGCGAGCTTGCCGACGCGGCGCAGCTTTCCTCCTTGAGCGACGAGACGCCCGAGGGGCGCTCGATCGTGGTCTTGGCCAAGGAGAAATACGCGCTCCGCGCGCGCGAGATGGCGGCGCTCAACGCCCAGTTCATCCCCTTCTCGGCGCAGACGCGGATGAGCGGCGTCAACGTCGAGGGGCACATCATCCGCAAGGGCGCGGTCGACGCCGTGCTGGCGCATTTGCGCGATCTCGTGGGCGGCGCCGCGGCGAGGCCGGCCGCCGCGCCGGCGGAACTGCAGAGCATCGTCGACCGCATCTCCCGGAGCGGCGGCACGCCGCTGGCCGTGGCGCGCGACGACCGGCTGCTTGGCGTCATCCATTTGAAGGACATCGTCAAGGGCGGCATCCGCGAGCGCTTCGCCGAGCTCAGGCAGATGGGCATCCGCACGGTGATGATCACCGGCGACAATCCCTTGACCGCCGCCGCCATCGCCGCCGAGGCCGGCGTCGACGACTTCCTCGCCCAGGCGACGCCCGAGGACAAGCTCCGCCTCATCCGCGACGAGCAGGCCAAGGGCAAGCTCGTCGCCATGTGCGGCGACGGCACCAACGACGCGCCGGCATTGGCCCAAGCGGATGTCGGCGTCGCCATGAACACCGGCACGATGGCCGCGCGCGAGGCCGGCAACATGGTCGACCTCGACAGCGATCCGACCAAGCTCATCGAGATCGTCGAGATCGGCAAGCAGCTACTGATGACGCGGGGCGCGCTTACCACCTTTTCGATCGCCAACGACGTCGCCAAGTATTTCGCCATCATCCCGGCGATGTTCGTCGCGTTCTATCCGCAGCTCGCCGTGCTCAACGTCATGCATCTGAAGACGCCGGAAAGCGCCATCCTGTCGGCGATCATCTTCAACGCGCTGATCATCATCGCGCTCATCCCGCTGGCGCTGCGCGGCGTGCGCTACCGCCCGGCGGGCGCCGCTTCCATCCTGCGGCGCAATCTCTGGATCTATGGCGCCGGCGGCATCGTCGTGCCGTTCATCGGCATCAAGCTCATCGATGTCGTCGTCACGGCCCTCGGCCTGGCGTAGGAGAGGACACCATGCTCAACCAGATTCGCCCCGCCGTGCTGATGATCGTGGGCTTCACGATCATCACCGGCATCGCCTATCCGCTGGCGATCACCGGCATCGCGGAACTGGTCTTCCCGCGCCAGTCGCATGGCAGCCTCGTCGTCCGCGACGGGACGGTGTTGGGCTCCGAGCTCATCGGCCAGGAGTTCACGCAGGACAAGTACTTCCACGGCCGGCCCTCGGCGACCACCGAGCCCGATCCCAAGGACCCCAGCAAGACCGTGTCCGTAGCCTATGCGGCCGACAATTCCGCGGGCTCCAACCTGGGGCCGACCTCGAAGGCGCTCGTCGACCGCGTCAAGGACGACGCCGCGAGGCTCGCGGCCGAAAACCCGTCCGCGCCCGTCCCGGTCGATCTCGTCACCACCTCGGCAAGCGGCCTCGACCCCGACATCACGCCGGCGGGCGCGCTCTTCCAGGTGCCGCGCGTCGCCAAGGCCCGGGGCCTGCCCGAGGAGCGCGTCCGCCGGCTTGTCGAGACGCATACCGAGGAGCGCTTCCTCGGCATCCTGGGCGAGCCGCACGTCAACGTGCTGAAGCTCAACCTCGCGCTCGATGCCTTGGGCAAGGGCTGAGCGGCGGAGGACGGACGGCGGAGGACGGACGGCGGAGGGCGGAGGACAGAGGGTCGCGGATCTTTTCCGTCCGCCGTCTTCCTGCCGTGTGCTGCGCGCCGCCGCGGGGCCGGCTATAATCGCTCATGCCCACCGCCGACCGATCCGAGCGTGACCAGCGGCCGTCGCCCGACGCGCTGCTCGAGGCGGCAGTGCAGGAGGGGCGCGGCAAGCTCAAGATTTTCCTGGGCGCGGCACCGGGGGTGGGCAAGACCTATGAGATGCTGCAGGCGGCGCAGGCCAAGCTCCGCGAGGGCGTCGACGTGGTCGTCGGCGTGGTCGAGACCCACGGGCGGCGCGAGACCGAGGCGCTCACCCTCGGGATCGAGGTGATTGCGCGCCGTCGGGTCGACTACAAGGGCCGCATGCTCGAGGAGATGGATCTCGACCGCATCCTGCTGCGCCGGCCGCAGCTCGTGCTGGTCGACGAGCTCGCGCACACCAACGCGCCGGGCGGGCGCCATCCCAAGCGCTATCTCGACGTCGAGGAGCTGCTCGCCGCCGGCATCGACGTCTACACCACGCTCAACATCCAGCACGTCGAGAGCCTCAACGACGTGGTGGCGCAGATCACCCGCATCCGCGTGCGCGAAACCGTGCCCGACAGCATCCTCGACCGCGCCGACGACATCGAGGTGGTCGACCTCTCGCCCGAGGATCTGATCCAGCGCCTCAAGGAGGGCAAGGTCTACCTGCCGCACCAGGCCGAGCGCGCCGTGCGGCACTATTTCAAGCCCGGCAACCTCACCGCCTTGCGCGAGCTGGCGCTCCGGCGCACGGCGCAGCGCGTCGACGAGCAGATGCTGACCTATATGCGCCAGCACGCCATCAGCGGCCCCTGGGCGGCCGGCGAGCGCGTGCTGGTCTGCGTCAGCGAGGCGCTCGACGTCGGCGGGCTCGTCCGCTACGCCAAGCGGCTCGCCGACCGGCTGCACGCGCCCTGGACCGCGCTTTACGTCGAGACCGCGCGCTACCACCGCCTGAGCGAGCAGGAGCGCGACCGCATCGCCGACGGCCTCCGCCTTGCCGAGAAGCTCGGCGGCGCGGCCATCACCATCCCCGGCGGCCGCATCGCCGACGACGTCGTGAACTACGCCCAGGCCAACAACATCACTCATATCGTGCTGGGAAAGTCGGAGCGGTCGCGCTGGTTCGAGATGGTGCACGGCTCGGTGGTGCACGACCTCGTGCGCCGCGCCGGCAGCATCAGCGTCCACGTCATCGCCGGCGGCGGCGAAGGCGCGGTGCCGGCCAAGACCGTGGCGACGCGCGAGCGCAGCGACAGCGTCGATCCCCGGCCCTATGTCGCCACCGTCGCGATCGTCGCGGCGGCGCTGGGGGTGGGGCTGGTGCTGCAGCAGTTCCTCAGCGTGCAGAACATCAGCCTGGTGTTCCTCACCGGCATCCTCGTCTCGGCGATCCGCTTCGGCTTGCTGCCCTCGCTTTTCGCCTGCCTCGTCAGCGTGCTGATCTACAATTTCTTCTTCCTGCCGCCGGTCTATACCTTCACCATCGCCGATCCCGAGAACGTCGTCGCCCTCTTCTTCTTCCTCATCGTCGCGGTCATCGCTAGCAACCTCGCCGGCCGCACGCGCAACCAGGTGTTGACGGCGCGCAGCCGCGCGCGGACCACCGAGGAGCTCTTCGCCTTCTCGCGCAAGCTCGCCGGCATCGGCACGCTCGACGACCTGCTCTGGGCCACGGTCTACCAGATCGCCTCGATGCTGAAGGTGCGGGTGGTCCTGCTGCTGCCCGCGGGCAGCGCCATCGCCGTGCGCGCGGGCTATCCGCCCGAGGACCAGCTCGACGAGGCCGACCTCGCCGCGGCGCAATGGACCTGGGAGCACAACCGCCCCGCCGGGCGCGGCGCCGATACGCTGCCGGGCGCCAAGCGCCTTTTCCTGCCGCTGCGCACCGGGCGCGCGCCGATCGGCGTGCTCGGCATCGACCGCGACGAGCCCGGCCCGCCGCTGACCCCCGACGGCAGGCGCCTGCTCGACGCGCTCGCCGACCAGGCCGCCGTCGCCATCGAGCGCATCACGCTGGTCGAGGACATCGACCGCGCCCGCGTCACCGCCGAGACCGAGCGGCTGCGCGTGGCGCTGCTGACGTCCGTGTCGCACGATCTGCGCACGCCGCTCGCCTCGATCATCGGCTCGCTCACCAGCCTCAGGAGCTATGGCAAGACCTATGACGACGCAACGCGCGAGACGCTGATGGCGACCATCCAGGCGGAGGCCGAGCGCCTCAACCGCTTCATCGGCAACCTGCTCGACATGACCCGGCTCGAGGCCGGCGCCATCGAGCTCAAGCCCGAAACCGAGGAGCTGGACGAGATCATCGGCACGGCGTTGCAGCGCGCCGCGCGGCTGCTCGCCGAGCATCGCGTCGTCGTCGACCTCGCCCCCGACCTGCCGCTGCTGCGCGTCGACTATCTGCTGCTGGAGCAGGCGCTGTTCAACCTGCTCGACAACGCCGCGAAATACGCGCCGCCGGGATCGCTGGTGCGCATCGCCGCGCGGCGCGAGGGCGCGGGCGTGGCACTCGAGGTGAGCGACGAGGGCCCCGGCATTCCGGCCGACGATCTCGAGCGCATCTTCGACAAATTCTACCGCGTGAAGCAGCAGGACCGGCAGCGTCCCGGCACCGGGCTCGGGCTTGCCATCTGCCGCGGCTTCGTCGCCGCCATGGGCGGCACCATCTCCGCCGCCAACCGCGGCGACCGCAGCGGCGCGGTCTTCACCTTGCGCCTGCCGGCCGCGGGCGCCGCGGCGGCGGCCGAATTCGCGGCCGAGGCGGCGGTCCAGCATGGCTAGGCGCGCCACCATCCTGGTCGTCGACGACGAGCCGCCGATTCGGCGGCTGTTGCGCACCAGCCTCCTCGCCCAGGGCTACGACGTGGTCGAGGCCGAGGACGGCGCCACGGCGCTGGCGGCGATCGAGCGCGAGAAGCCCGATCTCGTCATCCTCGATCTCGGCCTGCCTGATATCGGCGGCATCGAGGTCATCCGCAGCCTGCGCCAGCGCTCGACGCTGCCGGTCATCGTGCTCTCGGTGCGCGACGACGAGCGCGGCAAGGTGGAGGCGCTCGATCTCGGCGCCGACGACTACGTCACCAAGCCCTTCGGCGTCGACGAGTTGGTGGCGCGCATCCGCACGGCGTTGCGCCACCGCTTCCAGGCGCAGGGCGAGAAGCCGCTGTTCGTCTCGGGCGATCTCACGGTCGATCTCGTCCGCCGCAGCGTGCGGCGCGGCGGCGAGGAGGTGCATCTTTCGCCCAAGGAATATGATCTCCTCGCCGAGCTCGTCGCCAATGCCGGCAAGGTGCTGACCCATCGCCACATCCTCAACAAGGTCTGGGGTCCCGCCCATGCCGAGGACGCGCAATATCTGCGCGTCTTCATCCGCAATCTGCGCAACAAGCTCGAGCCCGATCCGGCGCGGCCGCAGCACATTCTCACCGAGCCCGGCGTCGGCTATCGGCTGCGCGAGGGCGCCTAGCCGAGCAACGTCGGATGACCAAGCCGTGGTTCAAAACGCGCCGCTATGGATGGGGCTGGACACCGGCGTCGATCGAAGGCTGGGTCGTCGTCGCCGTTTTCCTGGCGCTGACTTTGTCAGGGACGGCGATATTCCTCCATGCGCTGCGCGCGGGGGCGAGTCCGCCGCTTGCCTGCCTGCTCTTCGTTCTCTGGACCGCGGTCCTCGGCGGCGTATTGACGGCAGTCGCCTGGGCCAAGGGCGAGCCGCCGCGCTGGCGCTGGGGAGACTAGCGTCGCCCTTGTCCCGCCGAGGCCGGGGCGGTACCGTCGAGCGCTTTCGGCGCCCGCGGACCGCAGGGATGCCGCCCCAAAACAAACCGCCAGCGCGGAGCAGAGCCCATGATCCACGTCATCGCCGTCATCACCGCCAAGCCCGGCCAGCGCGAGGCGATTCTCGCCGCTTTCCGCGCCAACATGCCGGCGGTGCACGCCGAGAAAGGCTGCATCGAATATGGCCCGGCGATCGACGCCGAAGGCGTCGGCGGCTTCCAGACCAAATTCGGCCCCGACACGTTCCTCGCGATCGAGAAATGGGAGAGCCTTGAAGCGCTGAAGGCGCATGCCGTCGCGCCGCACATGGCGGCCTATGCCGCCAAGACCAAGGATCTCATCGCCAGCCGCGTGATCCACGTGCTGTCGCCGGGTTAGCCCGCCGCGCCGGCGCGCGCGCCGGCGGCCGGTCACGGCTCGGGCAACGATGCCTCCGCGGGCCGCGCGCGCGGCGAATAGCGCGCCGCGCCGAAGATCATGGTGACGCTGACGCCGTCATCGGAGAGCGGCAGATGCAGCGCCTCGAAGAAGATGTGCTCCTTGCGCGCCGCTCTCAGCGGGCCGGTGGCGAGCACCGGCCGCTTGCTCGTCGTCACCGCCAGCAGCATGCCGGTGAGCCAATCGGCCACCGCAGGGAAGTCGGCATAGGCCTCGCGCAACGTCTTGCCGGTGCTGTTGCGGCCGTGGCGCTCGGTGATCTCGCTGCCGAGCAGGCGGTAGCGAAACTCCGCTTCCGCCAAGGGCTCGATCAGGAAGAGATGCGGCAAATGGGCCTTGAGCTCCAAGGGATCGATATCCAGCCGCGCCGGCATCGGCCGGGCGCCGCGCTTGCGGTCCCAATAGTCGAGCACCGGCCGCAAGATCGGCTGAGCGACGTCGGCGGGATCGATGACGTAGCTATACCCCGCGACGTCCTCCGTCTCACCCGGTCCAACCTTACGTATTTCCCCTGCCATCGTTTTTCTCTCGTTCATTGTGAGTAAAGGATGGCTTCTATAATTATGACACGATACGCGCGGCTCTTCCAGTCATGTCTTAGGGGACACCACCATTGCGCTGACCATGGTCATTTTTTGCCGCGATCGACGGCGTCCGCCGATCGCGGCGCGCTTGGCGGATTCGCGGCGGCGGCGTATGATGTTGCCGCTTTGTGCCGGAAGGGTGCGCGCGGCATGCACTCGGCGGTTGCAGGGGATTGCTTTTGCCCATCACTTCGCGTCTGGCGCGGCTCGCTGACACTCCATTCGCCCGCTTCGACGCCATTTTGGCCGAGAGCCCGCCGCGGCGGAGCCGATCGCCGATCTTGATGTCGCCGGCTGGCAAGAGAGCCCGGCGGTTGCGACGAGCCCTCGGCTTGGCGCATGCCGCGCCGCCGGGCGGCGCCGCGCGCAGCAGCCCGAAGGCGCGACAATGAGCCGGCCGCGCCCCGTGCCTCTGGCTTCCCCTCAGCAGGAAGAACCTCCATGGCAATGATGAGCGAAAGCCTCGAGCGGCGCGCGCCGCGCCGCCTGCTCTACGAGGCGGCGGGCCTGTTGCTGCTGATCGGCACGGTGCTGCTGGCGCTCGCCCTCATCAGCTACAACCGCGCCGATCCCTCCTGGAACCACGCCGTCGATGCGCTGCCGAGCAACATTCTCGGCCGCGCTGGCGCCGATCTCGCCGATCTCCTGTTCCAGAGCTTCGGCCTTGCCGCGGCGTTGCTGCCGCTGGTGCTGCTCTATTGGTCGGTCCGGCTGCTGCTCGGGCACGGCCTCGCCTGGCTCTGGCTGCGCCTGCTGCTGCTGCTGCCGGCGCTGATGCTGGCGGCGCTGATGCTCGCCGTCCTGCCGGCGCCGCGCCTCTGGCCGGTGGCCGCCGGGCTCGGCGGCTTTGCCGGCAAGCTGCTGGCCGCCGTCGCCGTGCATCACGCCGTGCCGGCGGCGCTCGCGGCGCTGGCCGCGGCGGCGCTCGCGGCGCTGCTGCTGCTGTTCGTCACCGGCCTCGCCATCGACGACTGGCGCAACGTCCTCCCCGCCGAGTCGCCGCCGCGCCGACGCGCGCCGGCGCGCCCCGCGCCTTGGGCGGCGCCGCGGGCCATCTTCGGCCGGCTGCTGGCCCGTCTCGGAGCGAGGAAGGAGCGGCTGCGGCACGAGCCCAGCTTCGACGCGCCGCCGGAGCCCGCGGCCGAGTCGCCGCGGATGACGGCCGAGAAGGTCGCCCGCCGCCACGCCGCCGTCGACCTGCCGGCCCGCGGCGCCCGGCGCGAGCCGGCGCGGCAGGCGACGCTCGATCTCGGCCCCGCCGATCGCCATCTGCTGCCGCCGCTCGACCTGCTGACGGCGCCGCCGCCGAGCAAGGGGACGCAGATCAACGAAGAGGCGCTGCAACAGAACGCCCGCATGCTGGAGAGCGTGCTCGAGGATTTCGGCGTGCGCGGCCAGATCGTCAAGGTGCGTCCCGGCCCGGTGGTGACGCTCTACGAACTCGAGCCCGCTCCCGGCATCAAGGCCTCGCGCATCGTCAGCCTCGCCGACGACATCGCGCGATCGATGAGCGCGATCTCGGCGCGCGTCGCGGTCGTTCCCGGCCGCAACGTCATCGGCATCGAGCTGCCCAACAGCAGGGCGGAGATGGTCTACCTGCGCGAGCTGCTGGCCTCCGATTCCTACGAGCGCGCCGCGGCGCGGCTTACCCTGGTGTTGGGCAAGGACATCGCCGGCGCGCCGGTGATCGCCGATCTCGCGCGCATGCCGCATCTGCTGATCGCCGGCACCACCGGTTCCGGCAAGTCGGTCGGCATCAACACCATGATTCTGTCCATCCTCTATCGCCTGCCGCCCGAGCAGTGCCGCTTCATCATGATCGACCCCAAGATGCTGGAGCTGTCGGTCTATGACGGCATTCCGCATCTGCTGTGCCCGGTGGTCACCGATCCGCGCAAGGCGGTGGTCGCGCTCAAATGGACGGTGCGCGAGATGGAGAGCCGCTACCGCGCCATGTCGAAGCTCGGCGTGCGCAACATCGAGGGCTACAACCAGCGCCTCGCCGAGGCCGCGGCGCGCGGCGAGGAGCTGATGCGCAAGGTGCAGACCGGCTTCGATCCCGAGACCGGACAGCCGGTGTTCGAGGACCAGCCGCTCGACACGACGCCGCTGCCGCTGATCATCGTCGTCGTCGACGAGATGGCCGACCTCATGCTGGTCGCCGGCAAGGACATCGAGGCGGCGATCCAGCGCCTGGCGCAGATGGCGCGCGCCGCCGGCATCCACATCGTCATGGCGACCCAGCGCCCCTCGGTCGACGTCATCACCGGCACGATCAAGGCGAACTTCCCCACCCGCATCAGCTTCCAGGTAACCTCCAAGATCGACAGCCGCACCATCCTCGGCGACAGCGGCGCCGAGCAGCTCCTGGGCCGCGGCGACATGCTGCACATGGCCGGCGGCGGCCGCATCACCCGCGTGCACGGCCCCTTCGTCTCCGACCAGGAGGTCGAGCAGGTCGTGCGCTTCCTCAAGGACCACGGCCGCCCGCCGGTCTATATCGACGAGGTGACCGCCGAGGACGAGGAGGCCGACGGCGAGCCGGCCGACGGCGAGGGCGAAGGCGGCGGCTCCGGCGATCAGCTCTACGACCAGGCGGTGGCGCTGGTCTGCCGCGAGCGCAAGGCGTCCACCAGCTTCGTCCAGCGCCATTTGCAGATCGGCTACAACCGCGCCGCGCGCATCATCGAGCGCATGGAGGCCGAGGGCGTGGTCAGCGCCGCCAATCACGTCGGCAAGCGCGAGGTGCTGGCGCGACATATCGACTGAGACCGGCGCAACGCGGGGGCTGCTCCGCGCGGCGCGGGCTCTTGCGGTTGCATCCTTCGACATGCGCGGGAGCAACCGCTGGCCCCGCCGGCGACACCGCCGCGCGTTGCGCCGATCCCCTTCCCGGGAACGCTTTGGCCGCCTATATCGTAGAACGCCCATGAGACCGCTTACCCGCCGCCATCTGCTTGCCGCGCTCGCCGCCGCCGCCGCGGCGCGCGCGCTTCCGGCGCGCGCCGAGACCGCGCGCGCGGCGCAGCTTTCCGCGCAGGACGCCGCGGCGCTCGGCCAGGTGCAGCAATACCTCGACGGCATCCGCACCTTGCGCTCGCGCTTTCAGCAATACGCCCAGGATGGCGGCGTCGCCGCGGGCACGATCTATCTGCAGCGCCCCGGCAAGATGCGGATCGTCTACGACCCGCCGACGCCGATCCTCATCGTCTCGGACGGGCGCGCGGTCTATTACTGGGACAGCAAGCTGGAGCAGCTATCGCAGATCGGCGTCGAGGACACTCCCGCCTGGTTCCTGCTGCGGCCGGAGATCAAGCTCAGCGGCGACGTGACCGTCACCGGCTTCCGCCACGAGCCCGGCGTGCTGCGCATCGCCATGGCCGAGACCAAAAGCCCCGATCAGGGCAGCCTTACCTTGGTGATGAGCGAGCGCCCGTTCGAGCTGAAGCAATGGACGGTAGTCGATCCGCAGCAGCGCCAAGTGACGGTGATGCTGGAAAGCCCGGAATACGGCGTGGCGCTCGATCCCAACCTGTTCTTCTGGACGCGCCAGACCTCGGGGCCCTCCTCGCATTGACCGCGGCCCGCGGGAAAGGAAAGGACGCCATGCGCCTGCCGCTGCTTTTCGCCCTGCTGCTGACCTTGCCCGTCCCTCCCGCCGTCGCCCAGCACAATGACGGCCGTCATGCCGGGGCGGCATCCTTCCACGTCCTGCGCCACGGGCATTTTTTCCGGTTCCGCGGCGGGCCCGCCGCGACTTTCCTGCCGGGCTATTGGGGCTGGAACGGCGATTGGGCGTGGGACGACACGTGGGCCATGGACGGCGCCGCGGCGCCGCGCCGGCAGGCGCGCCTTGCCGCCGAGACGCCGCCGAGCACCGAGACCACGCCGCAAGGCGTCACCATCATCCGCGGCCCCGGCTCGCGTCACCTCCCGCCCTGAGCGGCGGCGGTCAGGCTTTCAGCCGCGGCAGCAGGCGCTCGGCGTTGCCGCGCTCGATGGCGCGGCGTTGCGCCGGGCTGAGGCGCAGCGCGTCGAAGGCGGCGAGATTGTCGGCGATGGTGTAATAGGGATAGTCGCTGCCGAACAGCACCTGCGTTGCCGGCACCAGGCTGAGCAACGCCGCCATGGTCGGCGCAAAGGCCGAGTTGGCGGTGTCGTAATGCAGCTTGCGCAGCACGGCCGGGATGCCGTCGGGCGCGACCTCCGCCAGATCCGGACGGCTGCGGGAAGCGTTGACGATGCGGCCCGTCAGCACCGGGATCGAGGCGCCCGCATGGGAAAAGAGGAAGCGGATATCGGGATAGCGGGCGAAGACGCCGCCGAACAGCAGGCTCACCACCGCCCGGGCGGTGTCCTGGGGATATTCCAGCATCGCGGCCGGAATGCCCGGCAGGAGATGCCCGCAGCAATTGGGCGCGAGCGGATGGAAATAGACCAGCGCCTTGCGCCGGTTCAGCTCTTGGAACACCGGCGCAAAGCGCTTGTCGCCGGGCCAGACCTCGCCATAGCTGGTCATCAGCCCGATGCCGTCGGCCTCGAGCGTGTCGAGCGCATAGGCGATCTCGGCGAGCGTGCCGTCGACGTCGGGCATCGGCATCGCGGCGAACAGGCCGTAGCGTCCCTTGTGGTCGCGCGCCATCTGGGCGCCGTATTCATTGCACAGCCGCGCCATCTGCCGCGCGCCTTCGAGATCGCCGAACCACACCCCCGGCGTCGAGATCGACAGGATCGCGGTGGCGGTGCCGGTGCTATCCATTTCGGCGAGGTCGCGGTCGATCGACCAGTCGCGCTGCACCGGTATCAGCCCGCCGAGCCCTTCGCGCTTGCCCCAATCCGCCAGCGGGCCGAGATAGTCCGGCGGGAAGAAATGGTGATGCACGTCGACCCGGCGCCGCCCTGCCGCCTGCGCGCCCGCCGGCAGTACCGCGGTTGCGCCGAGCGCCGCCAGCGCCGCGAGAAACTGCCGGCGCGAGCCGGCGGCGTGATCGTGAGCCATGGCGTCCTCCCGAGACCGGTTCTATCGCGATTGGCTAAGAGTTAGCCGATCGGACTGCCGATGGGAAGGCGGAATGCCCCACCCGGCCTGCGTTTGGAACGATCTCGTCCGAAGGCGGCGGCCTTATCATTGTCTGAGAAGATGCGTTTCTCGTGCGTCACTCATTAAACGAGGAAGTATCAACAGAGAATCTATCAACAATCGCCTTGAGTCGCGGCGCGTCATTTTCAAAGTGGCCTTCGACCTGCGCCGGGAAGCTCTCGGTAGTGGATGTTGCATCGTTTTTGTCGCCGTATCCCAGAATAACGTAGACTGTCGCTACCGCAGTAAAGCCTTCGTCTGTTGTGAAAATGCCTTCAGGCACTACCTGAATCTCGTCCACGGAGGTGCGCTCAGAAAGAGCATCGAGATCTTTCCATGCGGATGAGCTTTGAATGTCGAACTTGTCAATCGCATCGATAACCGCGCCGAGTTGGGCGGCGTCGGTCAGCGGGCGTCGAGGTCTCGACCCGGTTGCCTTCGGTATCATCATTTTACCTCACCGCTCCCAATCCGGTCCGATTGTGGTATTGCCAGCCCAGCCGGGCGCAGAGACCATCCAGTCCACCTTTGATTCTCTGTGCGTCAATTCCGAGGTAGAAGAGTTTACGCTGAAAGAACGCCCGCATATCGCCTGGAATGTCAAAAATATTAGCAGATTTTTCGAGCAGCGCAGTCCACGGATCGACCGGCTTGGGATGGACGCTAAACAGCCCGCCCTGGGTAACGATCCGGGTCGTCAAAGCGCGAGGTAGGAGAAATTTGATCCCATCCAAGTCAAAGGGATCGGCGTCACGCCTGGGATCAATTACCGTTCTTGGGGAAACACTCCACGCAACGACACGCGCCGTGACGTCGCGCGCCAACGGCCGTATCTGAACCGTCTTATCTTCGTGCGTGTACTTTACGTCCGGCTCCCCCGTCACGGCGAAATAGGCGCCAACCAGAGGATTGGTGGTCCAATCCAGAAGACGCGTTGGAAGACCGTGATGTTGCGCGAGGGCCAGTCTGTCCCAGTCCGTCAGACGGGAGGTGTCGATAAACTCGCTTGATCGGCGCTGAGCCCCTCCCGCAACCTCCAACCGAAGAAAAATCCAACCCCACTCCGCGCCGCCCGTCGCGCCACCGATCAACACTGCCAAATTCGGGAAACCCCTTCACACCATCGAAATCGCATCGAGGTCATGAATAGGTGCGGCTAGACCGGCCTCTGATCACTGTACCCACATACGCTGAAACACGCTTGTTCAGCGGACACTATGCACCGGCAGGCCGTTATTTTTTGCATGGAAACACTTCGGATAATGCGCGCGCCACAGCTAGCCGATCTTCGCGGATTCGCGGTGTTTGAAGGCTGCAAGTGATTGAATTTGCTTAATGTGGGTAGGTCAGGTCTGCACTACAAGGGGTTTGGCGGCGGCGCTTGGGCGGGGTTGATCTTGGGTGGTGGCTGCGGCGGAAGGTCGAGCTTGAGCTTGTCGAGGAGCAATCTGAGCTCGGGCTCCGATTCGGTGTAGCGGGTCAGCGTGATGACGCGGGCATCGGTGGTGGGGATTTGCACGTCGATCATCTGCACGGCGGCGAACTTTTCCAGGACGCTGCGCGGGGTGAGGCCCGGCGCCAGGGCGCGCAAGCGCCTGCCCAAGGTGACGTGCAGGCAATCGAATCGAGGCGCGTAGAAACATGACGGCCGCAAATTATCCCCAGAGCGCGCCCCAAGAAAACAGCCTTGGTCTGCACTACTGCCTTTTCCGCGACCTCAGCTCAGGCCGATCAACCACTTGCACCCCCCAAAATCTCAAAAGCTCAGCCGAATCCGCGAAGATCGGCTAACGATGCGGGCTGCTCCGACTGATCGGGATGATCGGCAAGCCACTTTTTCGCGACGGCAACGCCCTTTTGTAAGGTCGTCAGTGGCGGCACACAGGCAGTAACTCCCTCTACAGGCGCATTGGAGATGATCTCGAATTCACTGTGCCGGTCGCGCTGCTGCCCCAGCTCGCCCAGGCCCTTGCCGTTTCGGTCGAGGACCTGATCGGCACCGCGACACAGCCGGCGCGCCGCGGCCCAGCTCCCAAGCTGCAGCAAGTCGAGCGCATCCAGCGCCTGCCCAAGGCGCAGCAGCGTTTCGTCATGCAGATGATCGACACCGTGCTCCAGCAAGCGGCGCGGTGATCGCCGCGACCATGCCGCCGATCGGCGGCTCAGGGAAGCTCAAGGAAAGCGCTACGGCGCAACTCTCGTGGTAAGAGGGCTGAGGCAGCCTCACTCAGTCTTGCACGCTTGCCGAACCTCTGTCGGGCCGGCGGCAGGCGGTCAAGGGCGGCGCAGCCGTCGCGCCAGCGAGCGGCCGCAGAGCGGCCGACCCTTGACGGCATGACGACGGCCTGGCCCGCTCACCGCCTCGCGCAATGCGACCCGCGCGTGCGACGAGATCGGCATCACGGCACGATTCCGCGATGCCTCCATCGCTATCGAGCTATCTCAACCGCTTGGCGCCAGCATGCCGCCATGCCGGCCTTCATGCCTCCATACAAAACGATGTGCAGACAACGACATGCGCCACACCTGGCGCCATTCCTTTTATCTTGCCCTCCAAAAATCCCGCGAGAGGGCCCACCTCCTCGCCGCAAAATCATTGATTATGCTCGAAGCACTTGCCTCTAGGAGGCACGCGCAACACGGTATCAAGCTCATATGATGGCATTATAAAATAAGGATATGACCTGATAAGTGTCTTTATCGCCTCATCTTCCTTTCCTAGGTAGCGAGTGCCAGAATTAATTTTAATTTCAAAACCGCCATTCTGAAGAACAACTTGCTCATACCGAACCGTATGATCGTCGCGCAATTCAAAATATTTTCCACCTTGGTCGGCCTGCCGAAAAATTATTATTGCGCGGCCTCCGTTTGCCATCTCACAGCTGGAAACAAAGATGATGGAGTCGCTTTCTTTTAGCTGTTTGGCATAGACGCTAAACAGAAGCGACGGCTCGTTGCTTGCTCCATGAGCGTTATCGATCCTGCATAAAGAGATCATCATAAGAAGCATAAGGGAGAGCCGCTTCATTGCGAGTTGGGTCCTCTGCCGTAGATTCCTATGAACGCTGGGTTAGGGATGCGGTCACTCGGAACACTGTTCCGGAAGGGTCCGAGCTGCATTAGTAGGGGTTGTCCCTGGAAAGTCGATGGAAGCTGGCTTCCGCCCATGAAGAAATATTTGGCTCCGCCGGTGGGATCGCCGCCAGGGTTCTGTAGGACCTGCTGGGCCGCCGCACCGGATTGGCTAAACGCGTCAACAGCAGCCGGGACGCCATTTTGAATTGCCGCTTGTTCTTGAGCTGACAAATTGCTGTCTTCCAAGCCACCGTAAATTCCGGCCTGAATGCGGTTCTCTGCAACGTAGCCGATGTCCACACGAGCATCGTAGATTCCGTCGCCGCTCAGCGAGGATGTTTCGTTGTAGATGGTCCCTTGGAGCTGGTCGGCGGTGTATTGCCCCGGCGGGCCGTAGCTCTGATGCTGATATGCATTGAAGAGATATTCGTAGGCAGCGGTTACAGCGCCGTTAGCGAAACTGCCCCCTCCGACCGCGGCGGCAGTGCCGCCGATAGTTACCCGTGCAACCCCCTCGCCGACCGTGCCGAGGTCCAGCTTGGTGATCTCCGGTCCCGCGAAATCCGAGACGCCGGCCGCGAGGAACCCGCTCGTGAAGTCGTGTCCCGCGGCGACACTCGTCACGCCGCCGGCGAAAGCGTGTACGCCGGCGCTTTCCGCGGCACCCTCCCAATCGATCGAGCCCTGGGGTCCGTTGGGCAAGGCCCAGTTCTGCGTGATATCTCCGATGCCGGCTAACACGCCCGCCGTAAAGGCGCCGACAAGCGCCCCCTCCAGGCTACCGGTCGCTATCCCGCCGGCGATCGCGCCGCCTATGGCAGCGCTTGCGATCGTCGCTGCCGCCCCACTGAGACTGAGCGCGCTTCCGACGAGACCGATCACCGCGGGCTGCACGAACACCACCGCTACGGCGATCGCCAGGATCACCTGCGGATGGGAGATGATGCTGGAGACGATATTGGCGATCGCGCTGAAGAGGTGGCAAAGCCCCAGGAAGCAATGCCCGCTGGGGTCCGAATAGGCGAGCGGGTTGTCGTAGACGTAGCTGTAGCGGTTGAGGCTCTGGGCGTTGTAGGGGTCCTGCACGACGGGATCGGCGCTGGTGAAGCGGCCGAGCGTCGGGTCGTAGACCCGGCCGTTCATGTGCACCAGCCCGACATCGGCGAGCTGCTCCTGGCCGGTGAAGCCGCGCGTCGTCTGGTCCTGCTCCGGCAGGATGCCGGTGGCGTCGTCCGCCCAGGTGGCGGGGTTGCGCTGGCGGCCCCAGGCGTCGTAGGAGAGGCGCTGCACCACATTGGCGTTCTCGTCCGTCAGCACCGCCACCGAACCAAGATGGTCCTTGTGGAAGTAGCGCGTCGTCACCACGGGATTCAGCGGGTTGCTGATGGTGTTGAAGCGGACGCCGACCATTGCGCCGTCCGCCATCAGGTACTCGTTCCAGGTGACGCTCGTGCCGCCCCCGCCCGTCACCAGCTCCGCATAGACCGGGCCCGCCGCGATGTAGAGCGTCGTTACCGTCGCGCCGGCATTGGTGTCCGTCTTCGTCAGCCGCTGATGCTCGGTATCGTGGGTGAAAGACACGTTGGTCGTGCCGAGGCCGATGCTGTTCGGCAGGTTGAACGAGGTGTAGCCGATCGTCCGGCCCATCCCCGCGGTCTGGTTGCCGTTGGCGTCGTAGCCGAAGGTGCTGGCGATGGTGACCGTGCCGCCGCTGATGCTGGTCACCGCATGGGGCCGCGGCTGGCCCGGCGCGGGATAGGTGTAGGTCCCGGCCTCGGGCTTGGCGGTGATGTCGCCCAGCATGTCATAGGCGAAGGTCTTCACCGGCGGGTTTGCCGGGCTTCCCGTGATCGTCGCCTGCGTCAGCCGGTCGAGGCTGTCATAGGTCAGGCTCTCGGCGAGGCCCTGGTCGAGGTCCTGCCGCTCCGTCAGATTGCCCAGCGCGTCATAGCTGAAGGCGAGGTTCTCCACCTCCCCTTCCGACGGCGTCACCGCATGGATGCCGAGCAGCCGGCCGGTGGCGGGATCGAAGCTCTGGCTGGTGCTGACCCCGTTGCCCGCCGTCTGCTGCGTCAGATGCAGCTCGGCGTCCCGCGCATTGGCCGTCCAATAGGCCTGGCCCGTCGACGCGTTGCCGAGCTGGCTCAGATAGCCGAGGCTGGTATAGCTGTATTGCGCCTGGAAGCCCGAGGGGTATGTCGCCGCGCTGATCCGGCTCGCCGAATCATAGGCCGTGGCCACGGTGTAGCTGCTGCCGCCCACCGTGAACGCCGCCTGGATCGGCCGGCCCAGGCTGTCGTAAGTGTAGCTGCGCTGATAGCCGTTGCTCGGGCCGGCGGTAACGCTGGCGGAGGCGAGCTTGCCGATGCCTTTGCCCGGCGCGGTGTCATAGACCCAGTTGCTGGTCATATCGGGCTCGGTGCGCTGCACCAGCCGGCCCAGCAGGTCGTATTGATAAAGGCTGGTCTGGCCCTTGGCGTCGGTCTGGCTGACCAGTTCGCTCAGCACGTCATAGGCATAGCTCCACGATCCCATGTCGGGATCGTTCATCGCCACCTTGCGCCCGCGCGTGTCGTAGGTGTAGGTCGTGACGTTGCCGGCGGGATCGGTCGTCTGGATCGGCTCGCCGAAGGGATCATAGACATAGGCGGTGACCTGCCCGGCGGCGTCGGTGACGCTCGCCACCAGGCCCTGGTCGTTCTTCACCGTGGTGCGCGTCTGGCCCAGCGCGTTGGTCGCTGAGATCGTGAGCCCGTGATAGGCGCGCGTCGTCGTGCTGCCGTCGGGATAGGTCGCCGTGACCACCCGGCCCAGCGCATCGCGGCTATAGACCGTGTTCTCTGGCGTGCCGCCCGAGACGAAATTGGGCCGGCTCTTCTGCTGCACTCGGCCGAGCGCGTCGTATTGCGTCGCCACCCGGCTCAGGCTGCCGTCGAAGACCTGCGTATCCTGGGCGATGACGCGGTCGAGCGCGTCGTAATAGGCCGTGCTCTGCGGCCCGTTCTGCGTCACGCCGTCCGAGGCCAAGGGCGTCGCCTGCACCAGATAGGCGCCGTTCGCGGGACAGCTCGCCGTGCCGCCGTTGACGCCGCTGCAATAGAGATAGGCATAGGCCGTCTGCGTCCCGTCGGCGCGCGTCTCCAGCGTCTTGCGCCCGAAGGCGTCGTAGGTCCAGGTCGTGGTGAGGCCGTTGGGGCCGGTATGGCTGGTGGGCGTGCCGAAGCGCGGATCATAGGCCCAGCTCTCGCTCTGCCCCAGCGCGTTGCTGGCGCCGATGGCGAACCGGCCCTGGCCGTCATAGCTGCTGCTCGTGCTGCGCGTCGTGACGCCGGAGCCGCTCACCGTCGCCTGCAGCTTGTTGCCGTAGGCGTCGTAGGTGTAGGCGGTCGCCAAGCTGAGCGACGGCGTGTTGGGCTCGATCACCTCCTGGGTCAAAAGCCCCGAGGCCGGGTCATAGGCGAAGGAGGAGGTGCGCGTCAGGCTCGTCGTCGCATCGGCGCTGCCGGCGCCGAGCAGCGCGGGCAGCGCCGCGGCGAGGGCCGCAAGGTGCTTGCCGTGCCGTCTCATGTCCTTCCCCCCTCTTCGCGTTCCTTCTCATGATTGGCGAGGGCGAGGGCACGCGTCGAGGCGCATCACCGCGGCAGCAGGCCGCGCGAGATGCCTCCGCCAGCCTGACGCGTCCGCGTCGCTCGCCGAGATCGGGAATTGGCCGAGGCTGCGGAGCTGCGCCACCGCCGCCTCGCGCGACGGCGCCTCGAGCACGCCCGCAACCACCGCGCCCGATCCCGTCAGCGCCCTATAGCGAAAGCTCGCCATTCCCCCGCCCTTTGGCATTTTCGCTCGACCGCGGCGGCTCGGCTCGGCAACGGCTGAAAGTCACCCTCTCTCACTTTCGGCAGTGAAGGTGACTTCTCATCCCTCGCAACCCTAGAACTCACCAAGCCCCCGATTTAATTTCCCCTTTGGCGCAATATACGCCGAAAAAGGGCGCTCGGCTACGCTTCGGTCGTTGCGAATGGCCTGACGTTTCTGGTTCTTTGATCGGACCATTCAGGTCCGCTCGACATTGACCAAAATGGCGCCACTGGCAATCCCTGCATGCTTTTCACAGCCCGGCGCCGGCGCCTTTTCAGCCAAGAAGGTGGCCGACCCCCGCTTGCATCGGCCTCGCGATCGGGCCAAGGTTCTCTCATGCCAATGACCGCCTCGACCGAGCCGTTGCCGCTGGTGGGATTGCCGTGCTGCACGCGCATGGTCGGCGAGCACCCCACCCATTGGGTCGGCGAGAAATACATTGCCGCGGTGAGCGACGCGGCCGGCGCCATGCCGCTGCTGGTGCCGGCGCTGGGCGGACGGCTCGATCCCGACGACCTCGTCCGCCGCCTCGACGGGCTGCTGCTCACCGGCAGCCCCAGCAATGTCGAGCCGCATCACTATGACGGCGCGCCGAGCGCCGAGGGCACGCTGCACGACGCCAAGCGCGACGCGCTCGCCCTGCCGCTGATCCGCGCCGCGATCGAGGGCGGCTTGCCGGTGCTGGCGATCTGCCGCGGCATCCAGGAGCTGAACGTCGCGCTCGGCGGCACGCTGCACCAGCGCGTGCATGAAGTGGCGGGGCGGATCGACCACCGCGCGCCGGACGGCACGGCGGAGCGGTGCTACGCGCATACCGCCCATCGCGTCCACCTGACGCCGGGCGGCGTGCTGGAGCGGCTCGCCGGCGCGCGCGAGCTCGCCGTCAATTCGCTGCACGCGCAAGGCATCGACCGGCTGGCGCCGGCGCTCGCGGCGGAAGCCGAGGCGCCGGACGGGCAGATCGAGGCGGTGCGCCACCGCACCGCGCCCTTCGTCATCGGCGTGCAATGGCATCCCGAGTATCGCGTGCTCGACAACGCCTTCGGCCGCACGCTGTTCGCCGCCTTCGGCGCGGCCTGCCGCGACGTCGCGCGCCGGCGGCGCGGCCGATGAGCTCAGGCGGGGCGGGCGATGCGGTCGAGCAGCCGGATCAGCAGCCGCTGATCCTCGGCGCTGAGCCCGCGGGCGATGTGACGCTCATGCGCGCGCACCATCTCCTCGAGCCGCTGCAACAGGTGCAGTCCGCTCGGCGACAGCCGCAGCGCGTGCGAGCGGCGGTCCTTGGGCGCGGGGGCGCGGGTGACGAGGCCGCGCGCCTCGAGCCGGTCGATCACGGCGACGACGGTGGAGCGGTCGATGCCCAGCGCATGGCCGAGTTGCGTCTGGCTCAACCCGGCATTGCCGGCGATCACCGAGAGGACGCCGAACTGGCCGGGCGTGATGTCGGCTTCGCCCATGGTCTGGGCGAAGTGCTGGAACACCGCGACCTGGGCGCGGCGCAGGTGATATCCCAGCAGGTTTTTCAACAGGCCGAGCTCGACGGCGTTGTCGGCGGGCTTTCGCGGGTTTTTGCTCTTCATGGCCTGGGTTCTGCCGTCCCGATCGGGCGGCAGAGAATGCAGTAAATCGCCCGATCGACACAAGCGCCATCGCCGGCATGCTGCCCCCGATCGATCGGTCGCGACTTTGCCAATCATCATGGCCGTGACGCCGCAGGAGAGGAATCGACGACATGGCCGACCGCCGCTTTCGCTCGCTGCCCGAGGTCGAGACCTTCCTCGTCGCCGCCGACGATGGCGCGAGCCTGCCGGTCTATGCGCTGGGCAGGCGGCCTGGCGCGCCGGCGCTGCTGGTCGGCCATGCCAACGGGCTCGCTGCCGGCTCCTACGGCCCTTGGCTTGCCATGCTCGCCGATGATTTCGAGGTCTTCGCCTATGATGCGCGCGGCCATGGCGGCGCATCCTGGCCGGACGGCGCGCTCGAGGCGGTGTTTCACGTCGACCGCTTCGCCGACGATCTCGCGCGCGTCGCCGCGGCGGTGACGGCGCGGCTTGGCGGCCGGCGGCTTTATCTCGCGGGCCACTCGCTCGGCGCCGCCGCGGCCTTGCGCCTGGCCGCGCGCGGCGGCGCGCTGCCATGGGCCGCGGCGCTGCTGTTCGAGCCGCCGGTGTTTCCCGATGCGCGCTCGCCGCATTTCACCGAAGCGGCGGCGAAGCAGACGCCGCTCATCGCGCGCAGCGCGCGCCGCCGCGCCGATTGGCCGAGTCCCGAGGCGCTCGCCGCGGCGCTGGGCGGGCGCGGCATGTTCCGGTATTTTCGCTTCGACCTCCTCGCCGCGCATTGCCGCGCCGCGCTGCGGCCGCTGCCGCAGGGCGGCTACACGCTGGCCTGCCCGCCGGAGGTCGAGGCGGCGATCTTCCGCGGCGCCCGCACCGCCGATACCTGGCAGCGCCTTCCCGCGATCGCGGCGCCGCTGCATTTCGTCGGCGGCGATCCCGCCATGCCCGAGCGCGGCTGGGTCAGCGCCGTGTTGCCGGAGATGACCGCGCGGGTTCCCGGCGCGCGCCTGACCTGGCTCGAAGGCGCTGGTCACATGATGATCTTCGAGCAGCCCGAACGCTGTCGCCGGCTCGTGCTTGAAGACATGCGCCGCGCCGAAACCGGGCTGGTCCGCCGCGGGACTTGAAATGCGGCCGTGTTCGTGTATCTTCAACTTTTGATGGCAGTTTGGTAGCGATCGGCCGTGTGGGTGGGGAAGATCATGGAAACTGCTGACAACCGGCCTCGGAGCAGGCGCCGGGCGCGCAAGCGCCGGCGCGGCGCGCAGGACATTTATGCCGGCGAAAGGCTGCGCGTTGCCCGCCAATTGGCGGGGGTGAGCCAGACGGAATTGGGCGATGCGCTGGGTGTCAGCTTCCAGGCGGTGCAGAAATATGAGAGCGGCGAGAACCGGTTGAGCGCCGGCCGCATGGTCGTCGCCGCGGCCTTTCTCGGCGTCGACCTCGCCTTTTTCGCCAAGGAGCGGACGCCGCTGCCGGACCAGGACGATCCCTCGACCGGCTTCACCAACGAAGAGATCGACGTCATTCGCTCGTGGCGCGCGCTCCGTTCCGAGGAGCTGCGCGGCGAGGTCAAGCGCTTGTTGCGGACCATGGCGGCAGCCATGGCCGAAGGGGGCTCCGGTACCCGCTGATCCCCGCAAGGCATGTCACGACGCGGTTGAGCCCGAGGCCGCGATCGTCGATACTTGGCAGCGATATCGGCGCCTTGGGTGCAGAAGTCGAGAGATCAAATGCCCGCCAGCTTTCTGATCGACGACACCGGTACGGTATGGCCGGCCAATTCCGCCGCGCTGGCGCGACGGCTGGGCTATATCGATGCGCATGTCGATCTCGCCCACTTTGCCGTGCAAGAGCGCGGCGCCATTCACATCCGCTCGATCGAGGAGGGCGCGCGCGTGACGCTGCGCCCCGGCAGGTTCTCGCATGTGGCCCTGGCCGGCGCGCTGCAGACGCTCAACGACATGGCGCCGGCGCGCGTTCTGCTCGTCACGCGCGCGGGCGCCGAGAGCAATATCGAGTTCTTCACCAGCGTCTTCGCCTTCATCGAGCGCGCCGAATTGCTCGCCGAGGATCCGCCGATCGAGATCAAGGTGCCGCGTTATTCCGTGCCGCGCAGCTTGCGCAACCTTGCCACGGCGTCTTTCTCCATGGTGCGGCCGATCGTCGACCTCTGGAAGGACCGGCGCGGCGTGTTTGGCGAGGAGGTGCGCAACGCGCTCGTTGCCACCAAGTTGTTTCAGCGGACGATTCTCGTGCGCAAACCGCCAAATTCGTCTCGGCTTATCACGGAGCATTTTGGCGCCGGCATCATGATCATGCGTCCGTGCGAGTCGCTGCTGACGATCGGACACGAATTGAACGAATTGCCCGATCGCGATTATGGCGCCTGGATGGCCGAAGCCTATGCCGAGACATCGCTCTCTCGGCGGCTACGGCTGGAATCGGTCCGCGCCTTTGTCCGCACCTCGGCCGGCACGACGTTGCGCACCCGCTATGATCGGGTGCTTATGCCCTGGCACGGCAAAGACAATGACCTCTACGTGATGTGCCTGTCGATTCAGCGTGAAGTTCCCGTCGTCGTATCGGCGCCGGTCGGCGCGGGGCGGCCTATACCGGAGTTGTGAAAGGCGAATCGGGCAAACGCCAAAAGGGGGGATGGTGAAAGAGGATGGCCGGCGTCATCGGAACACCACCGACCAACTCGTAGGCG
>Ga0187781_10000296_pt1 | contig 35553 bp, 32 predicted proteins | sample 0715_SJ02_MP02_2_FD_132447 | JGI IMG/M metagenome (GOLD analysis project Ga0187781, IMG submission 132447) | Tropical peat soil microbial communities from peatlands in Department of Meta, Colombia - 0715_SJ02_MP02_20_MG | ecosystem: Environmental > Terrestrial > Soil > Wetlands > Peat | place... | reverse complement strand
TTCCGGGATTGGACGGGCGAAAGTCCGCTCGCGATCGTCCAGCAGCGTACGCCGCAGTGCTCGACACTCGGGAATATCCCATCGGGAAGTCCTGGGCGAGCCAGCGCACGGGCGACAAGGCGCGCGTCGCCGCGAGTCCGGCCGCCGCTGTTCGCGGCCCTGCTCGTATAATATTCCGATAATATTCCGCTATTCCCTTGGTTGACGCCCTTTTGCTGCGCCCTTATGGTCTTGGCCATGGTCACGGCAAGGCGGCAGGATCTGCGAATTAGCCGCCCGGTCCTCGGCTGAGGACCGGGAATACGCCGCCTCGTCCCATTGCCGCGCCGGCTGCTCCCGGCGCGCCCCCCGGAACCCGTTAAGGCCATGGCCACCGACTACAAAGCGACCGTCTTTCTGCCGCGAACCGACTTCCCCATGCGCGGCGACCTGCCGAAGCGCGAGCCGGCGCTGCTGGAGCGCTGGGCGAGACTCGACCTCTGGCGTCGCCAGCGCGAGATCGCCGCCGGCCGCCCCAAATTCATCCTGCATGACGGGCCGCCTTACGCCAACGGCAACATCCATCTCGGCACCGCGCTCAATAAAATTCTAAAGGACGTGGTCAACCGCGCCCAGCAGATGCTCGGCAAGGACGCTGTCTACGTTCCGGGCTGGGATTGCCACGGTCTGCCCATCGAGTGGAAGATCGAAGAGGAGTATCGCGCCAGGAAGCAGTCGAAGGACAAGGTGCCGGTGGTCCAGTTCCGCCGCGAGTGCCGCGACTTCGCCGCCCATTGGCTTGCCGTCCAGCGCGCGGAATTCAAGCGCCTCGGCGTCATCGGCGATTGGGACCATCCCTACACCACCATGTCCTTTGCCGCCGAGGCTCAGATCGTGCGCGAGATCGGCAAGTTCGCCATGAATGGCGCGCTCTATCGCGGCTCGAAGCCGGTGATGTGGTCCGTGGTCGAGCAGACGGCGCTGGCCGAGGCCGAGATCGAATATCACGATCACGGCTCGACCACGGTGTGGGTGCGCTTTCCCGTGGCCACGCCGTCGCGCCCCGAGCTCGCCGGCGCCGCGGTTCTGATCTGGACGACGACGCCCTGGACTTTGCCCGGCAACCGCGCCGTCGCCTATGGCGCCGAGATCGACTATGTGCTGGTCGACATCGTCCGCGCCGAGGAAGGCAGCCTCGGCCGCATCGGCGACAAGCTGGTGGTGGGCCTGCGGCGCTGGCCGGAGGTGGAGAAGGAGCTTCGCGTTGGCGGCGTGGTGCTGGCGGCGTTCAAGGGCGGGGAGCTCGCCGGCACCGTCTGCCGCCACCCGCTCCACGGGCGCGGCTATGATTTTGCCGTGCCGCTGCTGGCTGGCGACTTCGTCACCGATGCCGACGGCACCGGTTTCGTCCATATCGCGCCGGGCCACGGCACCGACGATTGGGAGCTCGGCCAGAGGCACGGCATCGAAGTACCGCAGACCGTGGCCGGCGACGGCACCTATTATCCGCATGTGCCGCTATTCGCCGGCCGGCACGTCTACTGGCCCAACGGCAAGACCGGCGACGCCGACCGCGCCGTGATCGCCGCCCTTGCCGAGGTGGGCGGGCTGCTCGCGCAAGGCATGATCGTCCATTCCTACCCGCATTCCTGGCGCTCCAAGGCGCCGCTGATCTTCCGCAACACGCCGCAATGGTTCATCTCCATGGCGGCGAACGGGCTCAGGCGCAAGGCGCTCGACGCCATCGCCGCCACGCGCTGGATCCCGCCCCAGGGCGAGAACCGCATCCGCTCGATGATCGAGACGCGGCCCGACTGGGTGGTCTCGCGCCAGCGCGCCTGGGGCGTGCCGATCGCCGTTTTCGTCGACAAGCGCTCGGGCGAGTTGCTGCGCGATCAGCGCGTGATCGACCGCATCGCCGAAGCCTTCGAGCACGAAGGCGCCGATGCCTGGTACACCTCCGATCCCAAGCGCTTTCTCGGCGACCGCGATCCCGCCGATTACGAGCAGGTCATGGATATCGTCGATGTCTGGTTCGACAGCGGCTCGACCCATGCCTTCGTGCTGGAAAAGCACCCGGAGCTGCGCTGGCCCGCCTCGCTCTACCTCGAAGGCTCGGACCAGCATCGCGGCTGGTTCCATTCCTCTCTGCTGGAGGCTTGCGGCACGCGCGGACGCGCGCCTTACGAGACGGTGCTGACGCACGGCTTCACGCTCGACGAGCAGGGGCGCAAGATGTCGAAGTCGCTCGGCAACTTCATCGCGCCGCAGGAGATCGTCGACAAGAGCGGCGCCGACATCCTGCGCCTTTGGGTGGTCTCGACCGACTACACCGAGGACCAGCGCATCGGCCCCGAGATCCTGAGATACCAGGCCGACGCCTATCGCCGGCTGCGCAACACGCTGCGCTATCTCCTGGGCAACCTCGCCGGTTTCGCCGGGAGCGAACGCACGGCGCCCGCGGTGATGCCCGAGCTCGAGCGCTTCGTGCTGCACCGCCTCGCCGAGATCGACACGCTGGTGCGCGCCACGGCCGAGGCCTACGACTTCCATACAATGTTCACGGCGCTGCATAATTTCTGCGCGGTCGATCTTTCGGCCTTCTATTTCGACGTGCGCAAGGACGTGCTCTATTGCGACCGGCCCGATGCGTTGCGCCGGTGCGCCGCGCGCACCGTGCTCGACCGTGTCTTCGATTGCCTGGCGCGCTGGCTCGCTCCGGTGCTGTGCTTCACCGCCGAGGAGGCCTGGCTCAGCCGCCATGGCGACGCAGCGGAGAGCAGCGTCCATCTCCAGACCTATGCCGAGGTGCCGGCCGAGTGGCGCGACGACGCGCTCGGAGCGAAATGGGCGCGCATCCGCGATCTGCGCCGCGTCGTCACCGGCGCGCTCGAGCTCGAGCGCGCGCAAAAGCGCATCGGCTCGAGCCTGCAGGCGAGCGTCTCCATCCACGCCGATGCCGGTGACGCGGCGTTGCTGTTCGGCGTTGATCTCGCCGAGATCTGCATCACCTCCGACGGCACGCTGAGCACGGCGCCAGCGCCCGCCGGCGCCTTCACGCTCCCCGATGTTGCCGGCGTCGCCGTGACGGTCCGGCCGGCGCCGGGCGAGAAATGTCAGCGCTGCTGGCGCATCCTTCCCGAAGTCGGTTCGGTCGCGCCCCATCCCGATCTCTGCCGGCGCTGCGCCGATGCGGTAGCGGGCTGATGCTCGGGCGCGGGCTTGCCGTGGCGGCGGTCGTGGCGCTCGCCGACCAGCTTGCCAAGGCATGGATCCTGACGCTCTTTTCCGACCGCCCGCCGGGCAGCGTCCTGCCGGTGGCCGGATTCCTCAATTTGGCGCTGACCTGGAACCGTGGCATGAGCTTCGGTCTCTTCAACAATACCGCCGCGCTCAACACGATCATCTTCACCGTTCTGGCGGCGGTGATCGTCGCCGGGCTGCTGGTCTGGCTGCGCCGCGCGCGCGAAACGCTGGTCGCGCTCGCCATCGGCCTTGTCATCGGCGGCGCCGTCGGCAACGTCATCGACCGGCTGTGGCGCGGCGCGGTGGTCGATTTCCTCGACTTCCATCTCGGTCAGTGGCATTTCTACGTTTTCAACTTGGCGGATGCGGCGATTTCCGTCGGGGTCGGCCTCATGCTGCTGGACAGCTTGCTTGCGCGCACCAGAGCGGTTAATTAGGCGGGGTTGGAGTAGGGCCGGTGTCGATGCGTTCCCTGTGTTTGGTTTCCGTCATGGCGTTCGCCGCATTGCCGCTCGTCGGCTGCGACAGCCTCGAGCGCGCCTTTGGCCTGGAGAAGGTGGTGCCTGACGAATTTGCCGTGGTGTCGCGCGCGCCGCTCGCCATTCCGCCGGACTATGCGCTGCGCCCGCCGCGGCCCGGCGCGGAGCCGACGCAGGATGTCTCGCCCACCGATCAGGCGAAGCAGACCATCTTCCGCGCCGGCGACGAGCAGGCGGAACTGCCGGGGGCCGATCAACGCAGCGCCGGCGAGAACGAGCTGCTGAAGCAGGCGGGCGCCGCCAGCGCCCAGCCGGACATTCGCCAGACCATCGCCCAGGAAGCGAAAGCCGACACCAGTCCGATCGACCGGAGTTTCGTCGACAAATTGTTGTTCTGGCGCGGTCCCGACACTCCTGCCGCTCCGGCCGACCAGGTGATCGATCCGCATCAGGAAGCGTTCCGGCTGAAGGGCAGCCAGGCGGCGGCCAACGCGCCGGCGACCGCGCCAGGCCTGACCAGCGCGCCGCTCATCGAGCGCACCAGGGCACCGTCGATGGTGAGCGCGTTCTAGTCTCGTTCGTTTCTCGCTTATCCGCGCTGCAGGGGAGGACACCGTGGCGAAAGCGCTGCTGCCGAGGCTTCTCACCGTCCTCCTCTTGGCATTGCCTGCGTCCTCCTGGGCGCAAACGGACAAGCAATTCGGCGCTCGGAGCTTCGCGCTCGCCAACGGGCTGCAGGTGGTGGTGATCGAGAATCACCGCGCGCCGATCGTGACGCAGATGATCTGGTACAAGGTGGGCTCGGCCGACGAGCGTCGCGGCAAGACCGGGATCGCGCATTTCCTCGAGCACCTCATGTTCAAGGGCACGAAGGAGACGCCGCCCGGCGCCTTCTCGCGCATCGTGGCGCAGAACGGCGGGCAGGAGAACGCCTTCACCACCGCCGACTACACCGCCTTTTACCAGAACGTCGCCGCCGACCGCCTCGCGCTGGTCATGAAGCTCGAGAGCGAGCGCATGACCGGGCTGGTGCTGAGCGACGCCGTGGTGCTGCCGGAGCGCGACGTGATTGTCGAGGAGCGGCACACGCGCATCGACAATGCCCCTTCGGCGCTGCTGCACGAGCAGATCGACGCGACGCTCTTTTTGAACCACCCCTACCACAACCCGGTGATCGGCTGGGAGCGCGAGATGCGCGGCCTGACGACGGAGGATGCGCTCGATTTTTACCGCCGCTGGTATGCGCCCAGCAACGCCGTGCTGGTGATCGGCGGCGACGTCGCGACGGAGGACGTGCGGGCGCTGGCCGAAAAATATTACGGGCCCATCCCGGCGCATCCGGTGCCGGCGCGCGAGCGCGCCGAAGAGCCGCCCAAGGTCGCCGCGACCCGTCTCGTCATGCACAGCCCGCGCGCCGGCGAGCCGTCGTGGAGCCGCACCTATCTCGCGCCGAGCTACACCGCCGGCGAGCGGCACTATGCCTATGCGTTGCAAGTGCTGGCGGAGGCGCTGGGCGGCGGCGTCACCTCCCGGCTCTACCACGCGCTGGTGTTGCAACAGGGCGTGGCGCTGGCTGCCGGCGCTTTCTATGATCCCGGCGCGCTCGATCTTGCCACCTTCGGCTTCTACGCGACCCCCAAGAAAGGCGTCGCCATCGACAGTCTCGAGACCGCGCTCGAGACGGTGGTCAAGGCGGCGCTGAAGGACGGGCTGACGCAGGAGGAGGTCGCTCGCGCCAAGCAGCACATGCAGCAGCAGGCGGTCTATGCCCGCGACAGCCTCGACGGGCCGGCGCGCATCGTCGGTTCGGCGCTCGCCACCGGACGCAGCCTCGAGGACGTCGAGACCTGGCCACAGCATATCGGCGCCGTGACCCTCGATGAAGTCAATGCCGCCGCGCGGCTCGTCATCCATGACGAGACCGCCGTCACCGGAGTGCTGCTGCCGGAGCCGACCTCGTGAGCTCCTGCCGCGCTCTCCGCCGCGCCGCGCCGGCGCTGGCGCTGTTGCTGTTCGCCGCCGCGCCGGCCCTCGGCGCGACCAAGGTACAGGCGGTCGCCAGCCCCGGCGGCATCGTTGCCTGGCTGGTCGAGGATCACAGCCTGCCGGTGGTGACGCTCGATGTCAGCTTCCGCGGCGGCGCCGCGCTCGACCCCGCCGACAAGAGCGGGCTTGCCACGCTGACCGCCGACCTCCTCGACGAGGGTGCGGGCGAGCTTGACAGCGAGGCCTTTCAGGGCCGGCTCGAGGATCTCGCGGCTTCGCTCGACATCGAGGCCGGCGAAGACGATATCGGCGTCTCCTTGCGCAGCATCACCGCCAATCTCGCGCCGTCGCTGCGGCTGCTGCATCTGGCGCTGACCGCGCCGCGTTTCGACGCGGCGGCCGTGGCGCGCGTGCGCGGCCAGCTACTCGGCGAGCTCGAGCGCGAGCAGCACCAGCCGCAATACATCTCGGCGCGACTGTGGTTCCGCAACGCCTTCGGCGGCCATCCCTATGCGCGGCCGCGTCAAGGCACGCCCGAGAGCATCGCCCGCATCGGCGTCGACGACATGCGCGCCCTGGTGAAAAGCCGCTTCGCCCGGGACGCGATCCTGATCGGCGTCGTCGGCGACGTCACGCCCGAAACGCTGAAGCCGCTGCTCGACCAGACCTTCGGTGATTTGCCGGCGCAGGTGGGCGCCGTCGCCGTGCCCGAGGCGGCGGCCGCGGCCAGGGCGCCGCTGCTGCTCGCGCGGCTGCCGATCCCGCAAAGCGTCGTCACCTTCGGCCAGCCCGGCATTAAGCGCGACGATCCCGATTGGTATGCCGCCTATGTCGTGAACCATATCCTCGGCGGCGGCGGTTTTTCCGCGCGGCTGACCCAGGAGGTGCGGGTGAAGCGCGGACTCGCCTATTCCGTCTATAGCGCGCTCGAGCCGCTGCGCCGTGCCGGCCTCATCATCGGCGGCGTTGCCAGCGAGAACGCTCGTGTCGCCGAATCGATCGACGTCATCCGCGCCGAGTGGCGGCGCATGCGCGAGGATGGCCCGACGGCGCAGGAACTCGCCGACGCCAAGACCTATCTCACCGGCTCCTATCCGCTGAATCTCGATTCCACCGCCCGCATCGCCGCCACCCTGGTCGGCATCCAGCGCGACGGGCTCGGCATCGACTATCTCGACAGGCGCAACGCGCTGATCGACGCCGTGACCCTCGCCGACGCCAAACGGGTCGCCCGCACATTGCTTGATCCCGACCGGCTCTCCTTCGTCGTCGTGGGCTCGCCGGAGAGCCTGCCCGGCGCCGAGGAAGCGCCGCCCGACGGCGGCTGAGCAATGGGCGCGCCGGAGCTTTACCATCAAGACGTCGCTGGTTGCCTCGCCGAGACCATCGGCGCCCGCGGGCTCACCGGCGCGGAGCTCGCCGCCGCGCTCGGCCGCACCGTGCCCTCGCTCGAGACGCTGCGGCGGCGGCATGGCGACGGCAGCCTGCCGCTGCTGCGCCTGCCGGGCCGGCGCGACGATCTGGCGGCGCTGGCGGCGCTGGCCGGCGCGTTCCGCGACCGCTTCGCCGATGTGCTGGTGCTCGGTATCGGCGGCTCGAGCCTGGGCGGGCAGACGCTCGTGGCGCTCGCCGATCACGGCTTCGGCCCGCGCCCGGGAGCGCCGCGGCTGCATTTCATGGAGAACATCGACCCCGCCCGCTTCGAAGCGCTCTTCGCCGCGATCGATCCCGCCCGCACCGGCCTCATCGCCATCTCCAAATCCGGCGGCACCGCCGAGACCCTGACGCAGCTCCTGGTCGCGCTCGACTGGCTGCGCCGGGCGCTCGGCACCGGCGATCTCGGCGACCGGCTCGTCGCCATTACCGAGCCCGGCGACAATCCGCTGCGCCGTCTCGCCGCCTCCCGGCAGGGCCGCCTCCTCGACCACGATCCCGGCATCGGCGGGCGATATTCCGTGTTGTCCAATGTCGGGCTGCTGCCGGCGCTTATCGCCGGGCTCGACGCCGAGGCGCTGCGCCAAGGCGCGGCGACGGTGCTCGAGGCCGCGCTCGCCGCCGCCGATCCCGCCGCGGCGCCGCCGGCGCTCGGCGCGGCGCTGGCGGTGGCGCTGGCCGAGCGGCGCGCTATCGCCGTCAGCGTGCTGATGCCCTATGTCGACCGGCTCGCCCCGTTCGGGCTGTGGTTTCGCCAGCTCTGGGCGGAGAGTCTCGGCAAGGACGGCAAGGGCACGACGCCGGTGCGCGCGCTGGGCGCCGTCGACCAGCACAGCCAGCTGCAGCTCTACCTCGCCGGGCCGCCCGACAAGATGTTCACCCTGATCCTGCTCGACCAGGCAGGCGCAGGCGGGCGCGTGCCGCCCGATCTGGCGCAAGACCCCGCGCTCGCCTATCTCGCCGACCGGCGCATGGGCGAGCTGCTGGACGCCGAGCAGCGCGCCACCGCCGCCAGTCTGATCGGCAAGGGCAGGCCGACCCGCGTCATTCGGCTGCCGCGACTCGACGAGGGCGTTCTCGGCGCGCTGCTCATGCATTTCATGCTCGAGACCATCATCGCCGCCGATCTTCTCGCGGTGAATGCCTTCGATCAGCCGGCGGTCGAGGACGGCAAGGTCCTGGCGCGCCGATATCTCGGCGAGATGCAGCACTCGCGATGATCCCGCGCAAGACGGATCTGCGTCCAGGGAAAATATAGGCCATGAACGGTTTTAGCGGTGCGTTAACGGTCGCGGCATTGGCGCTGATAGGGAAGGTGATCTACGATATCTGGACCCGGTGGCAGGAGCGACGGAGCATTGCCGCGGCGCTCGCCGGAGAGATCGGCGCCTATCTCGCTCTGATCCGTCCCGCGGAGATTCCTGGTGTGTATCGGCGCATTGCCACCTTAGACCGTGAACAACGCTTGAAGGCGCTCCGAGCGATGCCGTCACCGCCGCCGACGCATCCTGTCTTCGACAAGGTGGCGCATAAAATTGGACTTCTTTCGGCAGACGAAGCGCGCGAGATCTCTGCTTTCTATAACATCGTGACTGGCTTCCGCATTCATGTGAGCAACTTCTCAACAGACAAGTTCCTTGAGGCGCCGGACCAGATGCATGTGGGGATTCTAAATTTTCTGGCTCAAGCCGTCGAGGATGAAGCGCCAAAGGCCGCTCAGCTCGTTGCGCGGCTGCGACAGACCGCCGACAAGGGATTCTGGTCGGCGAGTGTTCAAATAATGCGGGAACGGGCTGGGCGCCTCGGGATCGCAAGGTAAGTGACGGCACACACGGTGAGGGGGTAGCGTCCGGAGGGAAGTATGAATCTAATCGTCGAGCTTGAGCCTCCGGAAAAGCGCCGGGCCGGATGCAATGGTCCGCTGGAACGGCATCTCCCTGAAGCCGCCGTCATGCTTGCCTTCGCGACACACCTCCTCAATACCACGCCCGGCCTTACGGCGGTCGAGATCCATCCGGATGGCGAGCACGGTAAGCGCTTCGACATCCGACGATGGCTGACGGAGTACGGATTCCTCCACGATAGCGCGATCGGCAAGACGGTCTCGGGCGGCGTCTATCGAAGAGATGGACAGACGCTCATCGTCAGCTTTAAACCAGGCTTGGGTGATGTAGTGGCCGAAACGGCATCAGGGACGATTATTGCCGAATGCAAGGGCGGCATCGTCAACACAACTCATGCCGGCCAGCAGTCGAGGCTGCGGAAAGGGCTATGTGAGGCGGTCGGTCAACTGATAGGGCGCCCATCAGGAGGCCGGCAGGTTGCCGTCGTTCCCAATACACGAGCCACGATGGGTCTCGCGAAGAAAATGATCGCTCGGACACGCGCCGCCGGTATTGACATCGCGGTCGTCGACGAGCACGGCAACGTCACTGATATCTGAGGGGGCGGCTGGCGGGGGATCGGCGCGCCGCCGGCGCTGTGGTTCGGCCCGGCCGGCTGTCGACGATCGGAGCGCCGATGAGGAGCCGCTACGCCAGCGGCCACCGCTAGGCAGCCGGCCGGGTTTGTATGCCTGAACATTAGGCATGATCGAGGCGTTGGCACCATCCGCCCTCCGGCCCTTATGTCAGTGGGGGAGCGGAATTAGTCTCATTCCCTCCGCGAGATATCGTGGCAAAGCGTCCCGCTTCTCGGCAATGTAGATGACGTCGCCCTCGTCGGAGCGTTCGTAGGCATGGGCAAGATTGGCTTGCCAGTCATCCACGTCGCCTTCATCGCCGTCGCGACCGATCCAGACCAGAGTGATGAGTTCCATGAGGGCGGGCCTAGTCAAGGCGCCAATTCTGGTCACCAGCGCATCCTGCGCGTCGCTCGACTCAAGTAGTCCGACAGCCTGCAACTGACTCATGGTGTAGACGCCGCTGCCGTCGAGATTGCGCATCTTTTCCGCATCTTCCCGGTTGCATGTCTCCGCCAGGCGGATGATGTCGCGCACATCCGCCGCGGTCAGGGAAACAGGCCTTTCCGACTCCTGGGCCTCAAGCGCCGCCATGAGCCCGGCGCGCGCTGCAACGCCGAGTGCGGCGGCGCGCTGCGCCGCCTTGGCGTCGTCGACTTCGCGCTCTATCCAGCCGATCTTGCTCATATCGGCAATCAGAGCGGCGTGCGTGCTGTAGCCGAGCCCGGCGGACAGAACCTCGGCGAGCTTGGACGAGGTGATTTGCGGGGCCATGGCATGGGCGCGCCGCTTCAAGTCGGCGAAACCGCGGGTATCGAGTGTGATCGTCATCATCCTAATCCTTGGCCGGTGCCCTGCCGATTACGCTCCGACCATTGGGACGGATGACGATGGGATGCCCCTGAGGAGACCGCGTCTTTCGCTCCGGCAGGAAGCGTGGCCCGCGAGCCGGCTAGGAAAATGGCGCCGACGCGACCAGGTGTCAAGCCGCCGGCGCGAAGGCGCATGGGGCGGGCGCCGGAGCCACCTACCCGGCATCGCTGGGGGCTGCCCACTGGATGTTCTTGGCCTCCGCATCGCCGCGCAAGACTCGTCCAGAGATCATCGCTCGTGCGAGCGCGGCCGCGCGCAGAACGGCCGCTAGCGCAAGCGAGCGCGGCAGGGCACAATATCCCCATGCCCATCCGCCAATTGCCGCCCGTGCTGGTCAATCGCATCGCCGCCGGCGAGGTGGTGGAGCGTCCGGCTTCGGCGGTGAAGGAGCTGGTCGAGAACGCCATCGATGCCGGCGCCGCCCATATCGAGGTGGTGCTGCGCGACGGCGGGCAGAGCCTGATCGCGGTCGGCGATGACGGCGAGGGCATGAGCCGCGAGGAGCTTGCGCTCGCGGTCGAGCGTCATTGCACCTCGAAGCTGCCGGAGGACGATCTCCTGCGCATCTCGAGCCTGGGATTCCGCGGCGAGGCGCTGCCCTCCATCGGCGCGGTGAGCCGGCTCACCCTTGCCAGCCGCCGGCGCGGCGCGGCCGAGGCCTGGTCGCTCGCCGTCGAGGGCGGCGCCAAGGGCGCGCCGCTGCCTTCGGCACAAGCCGCGGGCACGCGGGTCGAGGTGCGCGACCTCTTCTATGCGACTCCGGCGCGGCTCAAATTCATGAAGACCGCGCGCAGCGAGCGCGACCAGGCGGTCGATGCGGTGCGTCGTCTCGCCATGGCCTATCCCGCGATCGCCTTCACCGTCATCGGCGATGAGGACCGCGTGTTGCTGCGCCTTGCCGCCCAGCGCGGCGATCTCGCCGGCGCCGATGCCGGCGCGGCGCGGCGCGCGCGGCTTGCCGCCATTCTCGGCCGCGACTTCGCCGACAATGCGCTGGCGATCGACGCCGCGCGCGAGCACGTGCGACTCGGCGGGCTTGCCGGCCTGCCCACGCTCAACCGTGCCACCGCCCGCGACCAGTATCTCTTCGTCAACGGCCGGCCGGTGCGCGACAAGCTGCTGGTCGGCGCGGTGCGCGGCGCCTACCAGGATTTCCTCGCCCGCGACCGCCATCCGCTGGTGGCGCTGTTTCTCGAGCTGCCGGAGGAGGAGGTCGACGTCAACGTCCATCCCGCCAAGGCCGAGGTGCGCTTTCGCGATGCCGGGCTGGTGCGCGGCCTGATCGTCGGTGCGCTGCGCCAGGCGCTGGCCGACGCCGGACACCGCGCCGCCACCACCACCGCGGCCGAGGCGCTCGCCGCCTTCCGCCCCGGCGCCCTGCCGCATGCCGGCGGCTTCTGGGGCGCGGCGCCGGCCTCGCTCGCCCCCGGCCTCGCCGAGACCGGCGCGCTCTATCAGGCGCCGCTGTCGGGCGGGCTCGGGCTCGATCGGCCGGCGGCGCGCCCGGCCGAGACCGCCGCGCCCGAGACCTATCCCCTGGGCGCCGCCCGTGCCCAGCTCCACGACACCTATATTGTCGCGCAGACCGCCGCGGGCATCGTCATCGTCGATCAGCACGCCGCCCATGAGCGCCTGGTCTATGAGCGCATGAAGGCTTCGCTCGCCGCCGCCGGGGTGGCGCGGCAGATCCTGCTGCTGCCGGAAGTGGTTGAGCTCGAGGAGGATGCGGCGGCGCGGCTCGCCGCGCGCGCCCCGGAGCTGGCCGAGCTCGGCCTGATGCTCGAGCCCTTCGGCACCGGCGCCGTGGTGGTGCGCGAGGTGCCGGCGCTCTTGGGCGAGACCGACGTGCAGGGTCTGGTGCGCGACCTCGCCGACGAGCTGTCCGAGCTCGGCGATGCCTTGGCCTTGAAAGAGCGGCTCGAGAAGGTCTGCGGCACGCTCGCCTGCCATGGCAGCGTCCGCGCTGGCCGGCGGCTCACCCAGGCGGAGATGGACGCGCTGCTGCGCCAGATGGAGCGCACGCCGCACAGCGGCCAGTGCAATCACGGCCGCCCCACCTATGTCGAGCTGGGGCTGGCCGATATCGAGAAGCTGTTCGGGCGGCGCTAAAGTGTAGCGCCACGGCCCCGGGACCGACCCGGGACGCACGATTAAGACCGGTCGGAAGGCAAAAATATAATAATCGGATTTACGTCCGCCTCGGCACCGTCGGCCGACGTGTAATTTGTTGATTTAAAATAATAAATTTTCTCGTCGGCGGACCCGCCTATGCCGCTCGAGAGCGTGGCCCTAAGGGCTGCCTCGGCATCGCTCGCGGCCCGGTTTCACCTTGCTGCACAAGCCAAAAACGCGCATTCTGATAGATGAAAGACCGGTCATCAGGGGAATGTCGTGGATGGGGCTCGGAATATCTGATCCATCCTGCGAGCCCAAGCCCACTCTTCGCTGAGAGCGTCTTCACCTGGCGACAAAACCAGCTCTGGGAGCAAACGCTATGAAGCTATCGACCATGCGCTGCGCAGGCGCGCCCATTTTCAAGGTCGCGTTCTCGGCGGGCGCGACCTTCCTTGCCTTGACGATCGGATCGACCGCCCAGGCTCAGACGAAGGAGCCGCTGCGCATCGGCGTGATCGCCGAAGCGCAGGCGCTGGCGGGCGCATCCATTCCCCTGGGCGCGCAACTCGCCGCCGAAGAGATCAATGCGGCGGGCGGTGTCGACGGGCGCAAGATCGAGATCGTCTCCTATGACGATCACTCGTCTTCAGCCGAGGCGGTGCGCGCCTTTCAGCGCGCGGTCAGTGAAGATCACGTGACCCTCGTGCTCGCCAGCTACACCAGCGAGGTTGTCCTCGCCCTTGAGCCCTGGGCCGCGCGCTTGAAGACCGTGCTGATAACACCAGGCGCCGCTTCCGACGTGATCACGCAGAACATCGCCAAGGATTACGAGCACAATAAATACACTTTCGACGGATATCCGTCGTCGACAGGCATCGCGCAGATGGTTTGCGATGCGGCCAAGGACCTCCTGGTGGATCAGCTCAAAATGAAGACGGCCGTCATCATGAGCGAAGACGCCGCCTGGACCACGCCGCTCGATGGGCATTATGAGGAATGCCTGCCGAAGGTCGGGCTGAAGGTGCTCGATCATATCCGCTTCTCTCCCGACACCACCGATTTCACGCCGATCTTCAACAAGATCGAGGCGGCGAATCCGGATGTGATCATTACCGGCATCTCGCATGTCGGGACGCAGCCGACGGTGCAGTGGAAGAGCCAGCAAGTGCCGATCCCGATGCTCGGCATCGCCTCGCAGGCGAGCAATCCGACCTTCTGGAAGGACACGAACGGCGCGGCGGACGGCGTGCTCTATAATGCCGTGTCCGGCCCCGATGTCGCGGTGACGCCCAAGAGCCTGCCTTTCCTCGCCTCCTATCAGAAGCACTACGGCAACTTCCCGAGCTATTGCGGCTATACCGCCTATGACGCGGTCTACTACGCCGCCGACGCCATCCATCGCGCCGGCTCGACCGATGCCGACAAGCTCGTCGACGCGCTCGAGAAGACGAATTGGGTCGGCACCATCGGCCGCTTCCAGTTCCAAGGCAAGGACTCGCCGATGCCGCACGCCGTCAAGGTGGGCGAGGGGGCGATTACCGGGCTGATGCTGCAATGGCAGGACGGCAAGCAGGTCAATATGTGGCCGGGCGAGATCGCGAACGGGAAAATGAAGTTCCCCTCCTTCATAAAAGTCGGCTCCGCTAATTAGTGGGCAAGCAAAGGCCTCCGACCAGCAAGTCGGGGGCCTTTTTCTTGTGCAATCCGAACGGCACGCGGCCAGCGGGGCCGGAGCCTGATTGATGCTCTTTTGGCAGATTCTCATCGACGGTTTCGCCGTCAGCGCGCTCTACGCGCTGGGGGCGACCGGCTTCACCCTGATCTTCGGCGTCTCGGGGGTGCTGAACCTGTCGCATGGCGCGCTGATGGTCGCCGCCGTCGTCGCCGCCTGGGTCGCCGGCGGCGAGTGGGGTGTGGGCAGCTATCCCGGCGCGATCTTCGGTGTCTTTGTCGGCCTCGTCATGTCGCTGCTCACTTACGCGGTGATCGTGCGCCCGCTGCAGCAATCGAGCAAAATCCGCGAGGAGGAGAAGGAGATCTTCATCCTCACGGCGACGCTGCTCTGGGGCATCATGATCAGCGAGTTCATCGCCCATTGCTTCACCAACAACGCCAAGACGGTGCGCCCCATCGTCGAGGGCGTCGTGAGGCTCGCCGGGGTGCGGACGCCATCGAACGAAATCTTCACGGCCGCCGTCTGCTGGCTGGTGATCGGATTGCTCTGGCTGTTGGTCAATCGCACGCGCGCCGGCAAGGCGGTTCTGGCCGCCTCGATGAATCCGCGCGGCGTGACCCTGCTCGGCATCGAGCTCTCCTGGATCTATGTCGGCGTCTGGGCGATCTATGGCGTGCTGGCCGGCATCGCCGGCGTCCTGCTCGGCATGTTCCTCGGCGTGTCGTCCTACAGCGTCGGGCCGCTGACCGCGAGCGCCTTCGCGATCGTGGTGCTCGGCGGCCTCGGCAGCGTTTCGGGCTCGTTGATCGCGGCTTATGTCGTAGGCTATCTCGAAACCGCGACGGCTTATCTCGTCTCGCCGGCCTACCGCACGATTCCGGCGCTTTTATTGCTGGTGGTCGTGATGTATGTGCGGCCGCGCGGGCTGCTCGGCCGCCGATAACGGAGAGAAGCCGCATGCCCATCCGCCGGCCATCGGATGCAGGGGGTCGTTGGTGACGTCAAGACGCTCGCTGATCTCGCGCCTTCTCTCGTCTCGCGGGGTTTGGATTTGCCTCTGTGTCGTCCTTCTCGCGGCGACGCTGCCGCTCTACGTGTCGGGCTACATTCTGGGCCTGCTGACGATGGCTTATTATTTCGGCGTATTCGCCATGGCGTGGGATCTCCTCTTCGGCTTTGCCGGCGAGGTGAATTTCGGCCCGACCTTCCTGATCGGCCTCGGCGCCTATACCGCCGGCATCCTCGATAATCTCTACCAGCCTCCGGTCTGGCTCTGCATCGCGGCCGGCACGCTTGCCGCCGTCGTGGGCGGCGTGGTGCTGGCGCTGCCGGCCTTGCGCGTCAGGGGGCCCTATTTCGGCCTGACGACGCTGGTTGCCGTGCTGATGCTGCAGAATTTCGTCGTCGTGGCCGCGGGTCTCACCGGCGGCGAGATCGGCCTCACGGTGCCCGATGTGGTCGCGGTCGATGCCGGCGTCAATTACTGGCTGGCGCTCGCCTTCATGGCGGTGAGCGGCGCGATCCTCTATGCGCTCTCACGCTCTCCGGTCGGCCTCATCCTGCAGGCAAGCGGCCAGGACGCCGTTCAGGCCGGCGCGCTCGGCTTCAACGTGACGAAGCACAAGCTTGCGGCTTTCATCATCAGCGCCTTCTTCTCGGGCCTCGCGGGTGCACTGTTCGTCTTCTATCTCGGTGCCGCGTCGGTGGGCACCTTCGTCGATGTGACGGTCGGCGTGCAGGTGATCATCGCGGCGGTGCTTGGCGGACGTCGCACGATCCTCGGCGCGGTGCTTGGCGCGGTGTTCCTGATCGGTACTGGCGAGGCGTTCCGCACCCTTGGCAATCGTTCCTTTCTCTCGGCTTTTCTCGGCGATCTCTCCGATCTCTCCACTTTCATTGTCTCGGCGATAGCGCTTGTCGTCGTGCTGTTGTTTCCGAGCGGCCTGCTCGGCCTGCTGTCGCGCAGGCGGGAACCCACATGAGCTCCACCGCGGCTCCCCATCTCGAGGTGAAGGGCCTGACCAAGGTGTTCGGCGGGCTCGTCGCGGTCAACGACGTCGGCTTCACCGTGAAGGGCGGGGAGATCCTCGGGCTGATCGGGCCGAACGGCTCCGGCAAATCGACTGTGATGAAATTGATCATCGGCATCGAGCGGCCCGATGCCGGCTCGGTGCGCATCGGCGGGGTCGAGGTCGCGGGCTGGCCGTCGCACCGGATCGCGCGGCTCGGCGTGGGCATGGTCTTCCAGCATTCCCGGCCGCTGCATCGCCAGACGGTGCTCGAGAACATCATTCTCGGCCTGTTGCCGGACAAGCTGACGCGGCTGTTCCCTGATCCCGAGATCGAGAAGCGGGCGCGGGCGATCGCCGAGCGCGTGGGCTTAGGCGCCGTGCTCGACCGCCGGCCGGCGACCTTGCCCTTCGCCGATCTCAGGAAGATGGAGCTGGCGAAGGCGATCGCCCGCGATCCGCGGGTCCTGCTGGTCGATGAACCCTTTGCCGGGCTGACCGCCACCGAGACCAGGCAATTTTCCGAGCTGATCAAGGCGTTCCGGGACGATGGCTGCGTCGTCCTTCTGGTCGACCACAATGTAAAAAGCGTCGCGGCGCTCGTCGATCGCGTCTTTGCCATGTATGTCGGCGAATGCATCGCCGAGGGCACGGCTGCGGAGGTGATGAGCGATACGACCGTGCGGCGCGTCTATCTCGGCGGCAGCATCGAAACCGCCGCGCGCCTGGAATCCTCCTTCCGCGACAAGACGCCTTTTCTCGAGGTCGGGAATGTCAGCGTCCATTACGGCAAGGCGCAGGCTCTGGAAAACGTGTCGATCCATGTGCACAAGGGCGAGTTCGTCTCGGTCGTCGGCCTCAACGGCGCCGGCAAGACGACCTTGTTCAATGCCATTTCCGGCCTGCTTCCCTATTCCGGCGACATCCGCCGCGAGGGCAAGCCCCTGCGCGGCCTGACCCCGGCGGCGATCGCTCGCGGCGGCATCGTCCAATGCCCGGAGACCCGCGAATTGTTCGGCGACATGACCGTCAGGGAGAATCTCGACCTCGGCGGCCAGCATATTGCGGCGGCGGAAAGCGGCGAGCGCAGGGAGTGGCTGTTCGAGCTGTTTCCCGTCCTGAAAGTGCGGCAGAGCCAGACGGCCCGCACATTGTCGGGCGGCGAGCAGCAGATGCTGACCATCGCCCGCGCCCTGATGATGCGGCCCGATCTTTTGATCCTCGACGAGCCGACGCTCGGCCTCGCGCCGGTGATCCTGGAGCAATTGTCGAAGGCGCTCGAGCGGCTGCGCCAGACGACGGCGATCACCGTTCTGCTCGGCGAGCAGAACGTCACTTTCGCGCTCCCTCACGCCGACCGCGTCTATGTGCTTGAGCATGCGCGCATCGTCTGGGAGGGCGATCCCAGCCGATTTGCCGCGGAGGCGGGGACGGGATATCTCTAGTCCAGAGGTCGTGGTCCAACAGAGGAAAGACGCCCCATGACGCTCCATGCCGACGGCCGCCCCCCGTTCCGCGCCGACCATGTGGGAAGCCTGCTGCGCCCGGCCGCGTTGCGCCAGGCCTTCCGCCGGCACGCCGACAAGGAGATCGACGATGCCGCCTTCGCGCGGCTGCTGGATGACTCTATCCGCGACGTCCTCCGCCTGCAGGAGGAGGCGGGGCTCCAGGTGGTGACCGACGGCGAGTTCCGCCGCGGCTCCTATTGGGGCCGCTTCGTCGAGCGCTCCGAGGGCTTCGAGGTCCGTCCGGCGGTCTTCAGGTTCCGCGACGATCACGGTCACGAGACCGCCTTCACCGCGCCCTATGCCAAGGCGAAGATCGAGCGCCGGCAGCCGCTCGCGCTCGACGAGTTCGCGTTCCTGCGCGAGGCGACCGGAACGACCGGCAAGATCACGCTGCCCTCGCCCTCGACCATGCATTTTTACCGTTGCAGCGACTTCGCCGACGGCGAGGTCTACCCCACGGTCGAAGAGTTCTTCGCCGATCTCGCCATCGTGTTCCGGGAGGAGATGGCGGCGCTGGCCGAGGCCGGGTGCCGCTACCTTCAGCTCGACGAGGTAGCCGTGGCGCTGCTCTGCGATCCCGCCGTCCGGGCTGAGGTCGAGGCGGCCGGCGGCGAGCCCGACGCGCTGGTCGATCTCTATATCGACGCCATCAACCAGGCGGTGGCCGCCTGTCCGCCGGAGGTCGTCGTCGGCGTCCATATGTGCCGCGGCAACTTCAAGGGCCGCTATCTGGCATCGGGCGGCTATGAATCGGTGGCCGAGCGGTTTTTCGCCAACACGCGGGTCAATCACTTCCTCCTCGAATACGACACGGCGCGTGCCGGCGACTTCGCGCCGCTGCGCTTCCTCCCCCGGAACAAGGGCGTCGTCCTTGGGCTGGTGAGCACCAAGACCCCGGTGCTTGAAAGCATCGAGACGTTGAAGCGGCGCGTCGAGGAAGCCGCACGCTATGTCGATCCCGATCGCCTCGCCATCGGCCCGCAATGCGGTTTTGCCAGCACGGTGGGCGGCAATCCGCTGACCGAGGCCAACGAGCGGGCAAAGCTGCGGCTGGTCGTCGAGGCCGCGAACGAGATCTGGGGCTGAGGGCTCCGTCGGCCCTCGCAAAGGGAGGAACGCGCTACGCTCGATGCGCGTCCGCAAAACGCAAGAACACCAGCCGCGCCGCGCCGTAACGCCGCTCCTCCAGCGGCGTGAACCCTTCCGGCGCCGCGAATGCCTGCCGCGCCGCCAGCTCCACCGCCGCCAGCGCGCCCGGGGCGAGCCAGCCTCGCTTGGCCAATGCCGCAAGCGCCGGCGCCGCGAGATCCTCGCCATAGGGCGGGTCGAGAAAGGCGAGCGTCACCGGCGCCGGCGCCGGCGGCGGATGCAGCGCGTCGCCCGGCAGCACCGCGGCGCGCGCCTCCTCGCCGAGCGCCGCGATGTTGGCGCGCAAGGCGGCGAGCGCCGCGCGGTCCTTCTCGATGAAGCTCGCATGCGCCGCGCCGCGCGACAGCGCCTCGAGGCCGAGGGCGCCGGTGCCGGCAAAGGCGTCGAGCACGCGCGCCTCCTCGAAGGCCGGGCGGTCGGCGAAGCGGCCATGGGCGAGGATGTCGAAAAGGGCTTCGCGCGCGCGCGCTCCGGTGGGGCGCACGGCGCGGCCTTCGGGCGCGGCGAGCGCGCGGCCGCGATGCCTACCGGCGATGATCCGCATGGCGCCGGGGGCGGGCGGGCGCGCTCGCGCCCAGTTGCTCGCGCAGCACGCGGCGCGGCACTTCTTCGATCGCGCCGCGCGGGAGGTCGCCGAGCTGGAAGGGTCCATAGGCGATACGGATGAGCCGCGACACCATCAGGCCCAGATGCTCCATGACGCGGCGGATCTCGCGGTTCTTGCCTTCATGCAGGCTGAGCGTCAGCCAGGCGTTGCTCGCCTGCTGGCGGTCGAGCACGGCGCGGATCGGGCCGTAGGCGACGCCGTCGATGGTGATGCCCTTCTCCAGCGCGGCGAGGCGCTCGGCATCGACCGCGCCTTGGACGCGCACGCGATAGCGCCTGAGCCAGCCGCGCGCCGGCAGCTCCAGCTCGCGCGCCAGCGCGCCGTCATTGGTGAGCAGCAGCAGCCCCTCGGAATTGAGGTCGAGGCGGCCGACCGAGATCAGCCGCGGCAGCTCCGGCGGCAGGCGCTCGAAGACGGTGGGCCGGCCGCGCTCGTCGCGGTGGCTGGTGACGAGGCCGGCGGGCTTGTGATAGCGCCAGAGCCGCGCCGGCTCGGCTTCGGGGATCGGCTTGCCGTCGACGCGGATGTCGTGCGCGCCGGCGAGCGCCAGCGCCGGGCTCGTCAGCACCTTGCCGTCGACCGAGACGCGGCCTTCAGCGATGAGCCGCTCGGCGTCGCGGCGCGAGCACAGCCCGGCGCGCGCCAGCAGCTTGGCAATGCGCTCCCCCTTCGCCGGCGCCGTCTCGGCCATTGCGGTCAGCGTCGGGCTGCGGCGATGAAGGCGGCGAAGAGGCGGCTGTCGCCCTCGCTGATGAAATATTCCGGGTGCCATTGCACGCCGATGAGGAAGCGCCGGCGCGGATCCTCGATGCCTTCGATGACGCCGTCGGGCGCCAGCGCATCGACCACCAGTCCGGGCGCGAGCGTCTTCACCGCCTGATGATGCGCCGAGTTCACCGCCAGCTCGGCCATGCCGATGATGCGGCGCAGCACCGTGCCTTCGCTGACCGTCACCACATGGCCGGGCTCGGTGCGCGGGTTGGGCTGCTCATGCGCCAGCGCCTCCGGAACTTCGTCGGGGATGTGCTGGATCAGCGTGCCGCCCAGCGCGACGTTGAGGAGCTGCTGGCCGCCGCAGATGCCGAAGACGGGCTTGTCGGCCGCGACCGCGCCGCGGGTGATGGCAAGCTCGAAGGCGGTGCGGCGGTCCTTGGTGGTGACGCTGGCATGGCGCGTCTCGGCGCCGAAGAGGGCGGGGTCGACGTCGAAGGCGCCGCCGGTGACGACGAGCCCGTCGATGAGCGCGAGATAGGCCGGCGCCTGCTCCGGCGCGTGCGGCAACAGGATCGGGAGCCCGCCGGCGCGCGTCACCGCGTCGCAATAATTCTCGCGCAGCGCGTACCAGGGATGCGTCTTGGAGTAGCCGCCCGGCGGCTCGCTGTCGAGCGTCAGGCCGATGACCGGAGGTGCCATGCGCGCAACCTTGCGCCCGGGTGCGTTAAAAAAGCTTGAGCGGCGGCGATCCTAGGCGCCGCTCCGGGCCGTCGCAAGCCGCTCACTCCGTGCATTTCTCCAGCCACGGGGCGCGCCGGTTGTTGGCGAGCACGACGCCGTCCTCCATGATCGGAGCGCCGCCGTCGATCCAGGAGCGGAAGCCGCGATGCCTCCCGTCGCGCATCTCCAGCACGAGGTGGACGGTTCGGTCCTCATAGAGATAATCGACTTCGAGCTGGTCGGGCGCGAGACGGCTCGCCGCCACGAAGGTCGTCCCGGTGCCGCCGGGCGCCGCGCCCTCCACCAGCTCGCGCGTGACGCCGCCATCGGCCGTCGCGGCATAGAGGATGCGCGGCATTTGCGGGCTTGCCGGCTTGCTGCAATCGCGCGCCCAGCTTCCGATCAGGCCGAACTCGCCCACCACCTGCTGCAGGTTCTGCGCGGCCTCGCCGCCGGGCGCGAGCAGCAGCGCCAGCATGACGGTCGCGGCGGGCAAGAGGCGGCGGACCATGGAAGGGCTCCCTGGGATGCGTGAGGACGGCGGCATGCTAGACTGGCGCCGCGTCAAACGCCATGGCCGCACCGGCCGGGGCAAGGAGTTTCCGCCGCGATGGCCGAGAAGCGCATCATCGAACGCGATCTTCCCGTGCGCACCTACGACATCGATTTCGCCGGCATTGTCAGCAACATCGTCTATGTCCGTTGGCTCGAGGATCTGCGCCTCGCCTTGATGGAGGAAGCCTATCCCATTGCCCGGGCGCTGGCCGAGGACGTGGCGCCGATCCTGCTGGAGACGCGCATCGCTTATGAGCGTCCGGTCGCGCTCCAGGACACCTTGCGCGGCCGCATGTGGGTGACGGCGATGGAGCGCGTCAAATGGCATCTCGCGGCCGAATTCGTCGTGGGCGAGGAGATCCGCGCGCGGGCCGAGCAGAGCGGTCTCTTCATCCGCCTGTCCACCCGCCGGCCGGTCGCGCCGCCGCTGGCGCTGCGCCGGCGCTTTGCGCCGGAGACCGAGGTCGTGCGGCGATGAGCCGGGCGGAGGAGGGGCCGATGGCGCTGGCGCTTGCCGAGGCCGAGCGCGCCGCCTTGCGCGGCGAAGTGCCGGTGGGCGCCGTGGTGGTGGACGCCGCCGGCGGAGTGCTGGCGCGCTCCGGCAACCGCACGGAAGAGCTCGCCGACCCCACCGCCCATGCCGAGATGCTGGCGCTGCGCGCGGCGGCGGCGGCGCGCGGCGCGGCGCGGCTCGATGATTGCGATCTCTACGTCACGCTCGAGCCTTGCGCCATGTGCGCCGCGGCGGTCTCCTTCGCGCGCATCCGCCGGCTTTATTTCGCCGCCTATGATGAGAAGGGCGGCGCGGTCGAGCACGGCCCGCGCTTTTTCCAGCAGCCGACCTGCCATCACCGGCCGGAGGTCTATGGCGGCATCGAGGAGCGTCGCGCCGGCGCGCTGCTCAAGCGTTTCTTCCAGGAACGGCGCTAGCGCCCGCCGCGGCCGGCTCAGAACGGCGGCTCCGCCGGCAGGCCCAGAAGCAGCTTGCCGTAGGGCAGCGCGCCGGTCTCCCATTTCAGGAAGAGATGCGCCGCCACTGCATGGGCGTCGCGGAAGACGAGCTGCATCGCCGCGCCGTCATAGATCGCATGCGCGCCGCACAGCGCATAGAGCCGGTCGACCGCCTGGCGCGCGAGCTTCACCGCGAAGGCAATGTCGCGCCGCGCGGTGATGAGGCGCTCCGGCGTCACCGTTCCGCCGGCGGCGACGAGGCTGGTGTTCGCGACGGCGACGCTGCGCGCCAGCAGCAGCGCCGCATCCGCTTCGGCCGCGGCCTCGGCAAGCGCGAGCTGGACGATCTCGGACTCGCCGGCGCGCCGTCCGCCGGGAAGGCTGCGCTGTCCCGTATACTCGGCAAATTCGTCGACGGCGCGCTGCGCCAGGCCGAGCAGCACCGCCACCAGCGTCAAGGAAGCGACGAAGCTGCGCGGCATGCGGCACAGCGTCACGCCGGGATGAACGGCGCGGCCCGGCGCGCGGCCGGCGGCGAGATCCTCATGCCGCACCAGCCGGTGCTCCGGCACCAGGACGCCGTCGGCGACCAGCGTCTTGCTGCCGGTGGCGGCGAGCCCGAGCACGTGCCAGTCGTCGTCGATCGCCAGCGCGCCGATCGGCACCAGGCAGTCATAGACGGCGCGCCCGCCGTCCGTCTCGCCGATGAGCGCGCCGAGGATCGCCCATTGCGCGTGATCGCAGCCGCTGGCGAACGGCCAGCGTCCGCTGATCCGGACGCCGCCGGCGACGCGCTCGCCCGTCCCGGTCGGCACCAGGCTGGCGCAGGACATCGCCGCCGGATCCTCGCCCCAGACCTCGCGCTGCGCCGCGGCGGGATAACTCGCCACGATCCAGGAATGCTCGGTGAGCACGCCATAGACCCAGGCGCTCGAGGCGCAGCCCAGGGTCAGCGTCCGGATGACGTCGATGAAATCCACGTAGTCGCGTTCGAGCCCGCCGAGCGCCGCGGGTTGCAACAGCCGCAACAGGCCCGAGCGCTTGAGCTCGGCGATGGTTTCCTCCGGCACCCGCCGCGCCGCGTTCGCCGCCGCGGCCCGCGCGCGCAGCGCCGGCACCAGCGCGCGCGCCCGCGCGATGAGATCGGCCGGTTCCGGTCTCGCCGCCCGCATCGGCCCCTAATCCACCGGCACGAAGATCGAGTGGCGCATCATGCCGTCGACCGCCTGCGAGAGATGGCCCTTGCCGGAGGTGTCCTCGACCAGGAGGACCTCGCCCGCGCCGATGACGCGGCTTTCGCCGTCGCTGGCGGTGATCTTCACGCCGGCGTCGAGATTGATGATGTATTGCCGGCGCGGCGCCGGATGCCAGTCGAGGTCGTAGTCGCCGGCGGTCTCGCGGAAGATGATGCCGGTGGCGGGGAGCCGCCGCGAGAGCCTGCCGCCGGGGCGTTCTTCGACCCATTCGATCTCGATGTCGCGGAAATGCGTCTCGCCCTCGGCGTCGACGTAGAGATTGTGAATGCGCATCGGCGCGCCTCTCCCCCTATGAATGATGCGGCGTTCCGGAGGGCTTCAGTCGAAGGTGAGGACGGTGCGGGCGACCTCGCCCGCCTTCATCGCCCGGAACGCCTCGTTGATGTCGGCGAGGCGCCCGCGCCTGCTCACCATCTCGTCGAGCCGGAGCCGGCCCTGGCGATAGAAATCGAGATAGAGCGGAATGTCGGTGCGGAAGCGGTTCGAGCCCATGCGCGAGGTCTGCACGCGGCATTCCGGACGGATCGCCATCCAGGGAAACTCGATCATGGCGTCCGGCGGCAGCACGCCGACGATGGTGGCGGTGCCGCGGATGGCGAGGCTCTCGATCGCCTGGCGCACCAGCTTTGCCGTGCCCACCGCCTCGAAGGCGTGATCGACGCCGGCGCCGCCGGTGAGCGCGCGCACCGCCTTCACCGCATCCTCTTGCGTGCCGTTCACGACGTCTGTCGCGCCGAGCCGCCGCGCCATCTCCAGCTTGGAGGCGAACACGTCGACGCCGATGATCTGCCGCGCGCCGCCGATGCGCGCGCCCTGGATGATCGAGAGGCCGACCCCGCCGCAGCCGAACACCGCCACCGTCTGACCCGCGCTGAGCCCGGCGCTGCGCAGCGCCGCGCCGACGCCGGTGAGCACGCCGCAGCCGACCAGCGCCGCCCGGTCGAGCGGCAGCTCGGGATCGATCCGCACCAGCGAATTCTCGTGCAGCAGCATGCGCTCGGCATAGCTTGAGATGCCGAGGAACTGGCGAAACGGCGTGCCGGCCTGCGACAGCCGCGGCGGCGCGGCGTCGGCGCGCGTGACCATGCCGCCGGTGCAGAGATTGGGATGGCCCGACAAGCATTGGGCGCAGGTGCCGCAGAAGCCTGAGAGGCAGGCCACCACGTGGTCGCCCGGCCGCACGCTGGTCACCTCTGCGCCCACCGCCTCGACGATCCCCGCGACCTCATGGCCGAGCACGAAAGGCCGGTCGAGGGGAAAGCGTCCGAGCCCGTCGACGACGTGGAGATCGCTGTGGCAGACGCCAGTGGCCACGGTGCGCACCAGCACCTCGCGCCCCCAGGGCTTGTCGATCTCCACCGTCTCGATCGCGAGCGGCTCGTGCACCTTGCGGAAGACCGCGGCTTGCATCTCCATGGCGTGGTTCCCTGGTCTTATTGTCGTTGGCGGCTCGCGCGTGGGACGCGCCGCGCTCGGCCAAATCCGCCGATCCTAAACTCTACACCCGCCGGATCGCCGGTGGCACGTCCCTTGTGCAGGGGCAGGAGCGACGCCGAACCGGCGGACAACGGTGGCGCCGTGTTCAATGATTCCGCCGCGGCTCGCACAATCAAGGCGACGGCACGGCGATGCCGGCAGAACGCAGCGACGCCGCAATGTCGGCGATGGATCGGAAGAGGAGCAGGGGATCGTCCTTCGCCGGCAGAAATCCGCGCCGTTTCCAGAAGGCGGCGGCATCGTCGTCCAGCGCATGGACGACCACCGCGCGGCCGCCGATCAGTTGTGCGCCCGCGACGGACCTTTCCAGGGCATGGCGGAGAAGGCCGCTGCCGATGCCTTTTCCCGCCCATTCCGAATCCGTCGCAAGCTGGCCCAGCAGCAGGCATGGCACCGGGTTCGGCGGCTGTCCGGTCCTGATCGATCGCGGCAAGGCGGCCGGCACGACCGCGGTCGGTGCCAGACCGTAATATCCGATCACTCGCCCGGCCTCGTGGACGACCATGACGACGGTGAAGCCTTTTTCCTGATTGGCCAGCGCCCGCGTCTTGAGCCAATGGTCCAGGGCGGGCTTGCCGCAGGAGAAGCGCGTCGTGTCGTGCTGCCGCGTCAGCGGTTCGGGAGCCGAAAGCGCCAAGGATCAGCTTTTCTTGGCGGCGCTGTCCCAGGGGGCTCCGCGCTTGAGGCGCTCGACCATCTCGGGAACCGCCTGTCCGGGTCCGGCGATGGCCGCCAGGAATGCCGCAAACCCGCCGCGGCTCATGCGGATCAAGGTCTTTTCCATCAGCACCGCCTCGGCCTCGCGCACCGCGGCCTCGCGCACGAAATCGGTTCGCGACCGGCCGCTGAGACCGGCGGCGCGATCGATGATGGCGATGTCCGCCGCGGGCAATCGCATGGATAGTGGATGGTCTTTCCGTTTGGTCGAACGCGCCATGTGCGCCTCCCGCTCGGCAGCGAAGTATACCGGACTGTAGCGCATTTTACAATACGCGCGGCGGCCCTCCGGTCGGCGCCTCTCCCCGCCGCAGCAGCGCATGGAGCAGGATGCCGGCGCTGACGGAAACGTTGAGCGACTGGACCGGGCCCGTGCCGGCAATGGTGACGATCTCGTCGCAGGCCCGGAGCGTCGCCTGCGGCAGCCCGGTCTCCTCATTGCCCAGCACCAGCGCTGTCGGCCGTGGCGCCGGCGCCAGCGCCGCGAGATCCGTGCCGCGCTCCAGCGCGGTGCCGAGCACGCGGTAGCTTTGCGCCAGCCGGCGCAGCGCGCTCGCAAAATTCGTCGCGCGATAGACCGTCAGGTGCTCGAGCCCGCCTTCGGCGACGCGGTAGCTCGCGTCCGACGGCGCCGCCTGCGCCGGATGGTCGGAGAGCACCAGCCGCTTCACGCCGAAGAACGCCGCGCTGCGCGCGATGGCGCCGAGATTGTGCGGATTGCCGACGCCGTCGAGCAGCAGCAGCGCAACGCCGTCGCGCGCCCAGCCTGCGGCCTCGGCGGGATCGAGCGGCAGCACCGGCCGCGGCTCCGCCACCGCCACCACGCCGCCATGCATGACGCTGCCGGCGACGCGCGCAAGCTCGTCTTCCCCCACCAGCCGATAGGGCTTGCGCGCCTGCGCCAGCGCGGCGCAGAACGACCCCACCGCACCCTTCATGCGCTCATCGAAAAACAGCCTCTCGACCTGCTGCGGCCGCGTGGCGAAAAGCGCCGCCACGGCCGGCAGCCCGGCAACGCGCTGCAGCATCCGCTGGTCCTTGCGCGCGGGACGCGGCGGCGGCTTGCGCTTCATCGCCGGCCGAGCGCGCGCCAGCCGATGTCGCGCCGCCAGAAGCCGCCGGGCCAGCGGATGCGGTCGATCGCGGCGTAAGCCTTGTCGCGCGCTTGCGCGAGGTCGCGCCCCAGCGCCACCACGTTGAGCACGCGGCCGCCATCGGCGAGCAGCCGCCCGCCCTCGCGCCGCGTGCCGGCATGGAAGATCTTGACCGCGGGATCGCTCGCCGCCTCGGCGAGGCCCTGGATCTCCGTGCCTTTGACGGGGTCGCCCGGATAGCCCTTGGCGGCAAGCACGACGCAGAGCGCGGCTTCCTCATGCCAGCGCAGATCGAAATCGTCGAGCACGCCGTCGCGCGCCGCGACCAGCGCCGGCAGCAGGTCGCTTATCAGCCGCGGCAGCAGCACCTGGCATTCGGGATCGCCGAAGCGGACATTGTATTCGATGAGCTTCGGCCCCTCATCCGTCAGCATCAGCCCGGCATAGAGCACGCCTTTATAGGGGCGGCCTTCCGCCGCCATGGCGCGCACCGTGGGCAGGATGATGCGCTCCATGATTTCGCGCTCGATCGCCGGGCTGACGCAAGGCGCCGGCGAATAGGCGCCCATGCCGCCGGTATTGGGGCCCGTGTCGCCCTCGCCGACGCGCTTGTGATCCTGCGCCGTGGCGAGCGGCAGCGCGTGGCTGCCGTCGACCAGCGCGAAGAAGCTCGCCTCTTCGCCTGCGAGGAACTCTTCCACCACCAGCTCCGCCCCGGCGGCGCCGAAGCGCCTGGCGGTCATCGCCTCGTCGATGGCGGCAAGCGCCTCGGGCAGCGTCATCGCCACCGTGACGCCCTTGCCGGCGGCGAGCCCGTCGGCCTTGACGACGATCGGCGCGCCGCGCCGGCGCACGAAATCCTTCGCTGCTTCGGCCTCGCGGAAGCGGCCATAGGCGGCGGTCGGGATCCCATATTTGGCGCAGAGATCCTTCATGAAGCCCTTGGAGGCTTCGAGCGCCGCCGCCGCCGCGCCGGGACCGAAGGCGGCGATGCCGGCGGCTTCGAGCCGGTCGACGAGTCCCGCCGCCAGCGGCGCTTCCGGCCCCACCACGACGAAATCGATGCGCTCGCGCCGCGCCAGGGCGAGGATGCCGTCGAGGTCGTTGGCGGCCACGGGAACGCAGACCGCTTCCTCGGCGATGCCGGGATTGCCCGGCGCGCAATAGAGCGCATCGCAGAGCGGCGAGGCCGCGATCGCCCAGGCGAGCGCGTGCTCGCGCCCGCCCGAGCCGATGACGAGTACCCGCATGCCGCTTCTGCTCCCCGTTGGTTTCCTCGGCCCTGCGCGGTCTTGTATCATAGCCGGCAATGGCCGGAACCCCCCTCCCATCGCCGCCGGGCGAACAGCCGCTCAAGCCCAACCGGCCGGAATATACCGTGAGCGAGCTTTCGGCGGCGCTGAAGCGCAGCATCGAGCAGGGCTTCTCCTATGTCCGCGTGCGCGGCGAGCTTTCCGGCTTCAAGCGCCACAGCTCCGGCCATTGCTATTTCGCCTTGAAGGACGCCGAGGCGGTGCTCGACGGCGTCGCCTGGCGCGGCACGGCGTTGCGCCTTCAGTTGAAGCCCGAGGACGGGATGGAGGTGGTCTGCACCGGCCGCCTCACGACGTATCCCGGCCGCTCCAAATACCAGATCGTCATCGAGACGATGGAGCTGGCGGGCGTCGGCGCGCTGCTGAAGCTGCTGGAAGAGCGGCGCAAGCGGCTCGCCGCCGAAGGGCTCTTCGCCGAGGAGCGCAAGCGCAAGCTGCCCTTCCTGCCGGATGTCATCGGCGTCGTCACTTCGCCCACCGGCGCGGTCATCCGCGACATCCTGCATCGCCTCTCCGACCGCTTTCCCCGCCGCGTGCTGCTCTGGCCGGTGGCGGTGCAGGGCGAAGGCGCGGCGGCGCAGGTGGCGGCGGCGATCGAGGGCTTCAACCGGCTCGCCCCCGGCGGCGCGGTGCCGCGGCCCGATCTCCTTATCGTCGCCCGCGGCGGCGGCAGTCTCGAGGATCTCATGGCCTTCAACGAGGAGATCGTGGTGCGCGCCGCCGCCGCCTCGACGATCCCGCTGATCTCGGCCATCGGCCACGAGACCGACACCACGCTCACCGACTATGCCAGCGACCGCCGCGCGTCGACGCCGAGCGCCGCCGCCGAGATGGCGGTGCCGGTGCGGCTCGACCTCTTGGCGGATCTCGACGGCAAGGCGGTGCGGCTTTCCGGCAGCCTGTCGCGGTTGCTCGCCGAACGCCGCGCGCGCATCGAGGGTCTGGCGCGCGGCCTGCCCGACCCGGCGAGCCTGCTCGACACCGCGCGCCAGCGGCTCGACGACCGCGTCGAGCGGCTGGTGGTGGGCTTCCGCGCCCTGCTGGGATTGCGCCGCCACCGCCTCGACACCGCCGGCGAGCGGCTCAGCGGCGCGGCGCTGACGATGCTGCTGGAGCGCGCCCGCGCGCGGCTCGACGACATGGCGCCGCGGCTGCGCCATGCGGCGGCGCGCTTTCTCGCCCATGAGCGCCACCGCCTCGACGCGCTGGGCGGCCGGCTCGAAACCTATGGCCAGACCTTGCGCGACACCTTGGCGCGCGGCTTCGCCATCATCCGCGACGCCGCCGGCACGGTCGTCGACAGCGTCCGCGCGCTCGCTCCCGGCGACGCGCTCACCATCGAGCTTCACGACGGCAAGCTCGCCGCCACCGTCGATGGCGGCGGCAGGCGCGCCGCCCCCCGGCCGAAGAAGGCCGCTCCCGACCAAGGCTCGCTGCTGTGAGCCGCTGCAAAAACGCCGGTGCGTCCTTCGGACAACCCGTTCGATCGCTTTGCGATCGAACCCTCCGGGGCCGACCGCTAGCGGTCGGCCGGGTTGTCCGATGCTACGCATCGCTCCTCAGGATGAGGAAGAACGAGGCTGGCATCTGGAAGATGCCCAAAAGAAAACCGCCTCATCCTGAGGAGCGGCGCGCAGCGCCGCGTCTCGAAGGACGCACGATCTCTCTGCAGCATCCCGTGGCGCTGATCGGCTCTCTCATCGCGCTCCTCATGGCCGCGCCGTCTCTCGCCGGCACGCTCGTCCTCGACGGGGCGATCGAGCAAGGCGGGCTGGTGCACGGCCGCACCGATCCCGGCGCCAGGGTGAGCCTCGACGGCCGCGCCCTGCGCGTGGCGCTCGATGGCGCCTTCATCTTCGGCTTCGGCCGCGACGCGCCGGCAACCGCCCGCCTCGATGTCGTCTTCGCCGACGGCACCAGCGCGCATCGCGATCTCGCCGTGATCCAGCGCCAATACGATATCCAGCGCATCGATGGTTTGCCGGCGGAGCAGGTCACCCCCGATCCCGTGGTGATGGAGCGGATCAAGCGCGAGGCGCAGATCATCGGCAAGGCGCGCGCCGTCGACAGCGATCTCGGCTTTTTCGAGGAGCCTTTCGTCTGGCCGGCGCGGGGGCCGATCTCCGGCGTCTATGGCAGCCAGCGCATCCTGAACGGCGAGCCGCGCGCCCCGCATATGGGCCTCGACATCGCCGCACCCCGCGGCACGCCCGTGCTCGCCGCCGCCGCAGGCACGGTCACGCTTGCCGAGCGCGATCTCTTCTTCACCGGCGGCACCGTCATCATCGATCACGGCTATGGACTCGCCACCACCTATCAGCACATGGACCGGGTCGATGTCGTCCTCGGCCAGCAGGTCGATGCCGGCGCGCCGATCGGCATCGTCGGCGCCACCGGTCGCGTCACCGGCCCGCATCTCCATTGGGCGCTCAACTGGTACGAAGTGCGCCTCGACCCGGCCCTCGTCATAGGACCGATGCCCGAGGCGGCAGCGGATCGGCGTTGAGGAGCGAGTGCGCGGAGGCGGCCGACATCCCGGCCGACCGCCGAAAAATTCGCGCCGGGTACGGGTTTATCAACCCGTACCCGGCGCCCCGGTCGTGATGCAATCGGCCTTCGTTCTGCGCGAGCCTCAACGGCCCGCGCCGTCGTCCGGCTAGAAGTTGAAGAAGTCGAAGAGATCGCTGATCGCCGGGCTGTTCACCGGCACATAGGGATTGCCGGCTGCGATCGGATTGGGGAAGTTGTCGCGGCTGCGCCAGGTGATCGGCGGCAGCGACCAGTTGCGCTCGATGAACTTGATCAGCGACACGTGGTCGGCGTACTCGTGCGAAATGTAGCCCGGCTTCGCCAGCGGCGAAATCACGATGAGCGGGATGCGGGTCCCGTCGCCGAAAAAGTCGAGCGGCTGCACATAGCCCGAATCGTAGTAGCCGCCGCCTTCGTCGAAGGTGATGAAGATCGCGGTGTCTTCGGCATAGGGCGAGGCTTCCACCAGGTCGACGATCTTCTGGGTGAAGCCCTCGAACAGGTCGAGCTTGGAGGAGGCCGGGTGACCGTCGACATAGCCGCTCGGCTTGACGATCGACACGGCCGGCAGCGTGTTGTTGGCGATATCCGAATATAGGTTCAGCGTGTCCTGGATGTGCGCCGCGACCTGCGCCGGATGCGACATGATCGACGTGTCGTACTGGAACGGGTTGCAGATGTTGCAGTACTCGTCGGCGGTCGGCCCCGGCGTGCCGTAATTGATCTGGTAGGGGTCGTTGACATAGTTGTTCCACTGGTCGCCGTAATACTTCCAGGAGATGTTGTGGGCGTTGAGGTTGTCGCCGATGCTCGGGGTGGAAGAGGGCGGGATGGTGAACGGCGTGTTGGCCGGATTGTTGTCGATATAGGCGTTCTTGCCGTTGCCGAACCAGCCCGGATTGTAGTTGTTCAGCAGGTAATAATGGCCCGGCTCGCAGCGCGGATCGATCGGGCGCGGCAGCGACCTCAAATAATCGAGGATCGGCTTGACGCCGGGCTGCGAGGGATCCGAGCAGTTGCTGTACGAGCCGCCGCCGGAGACCGGCGCAATGCCATAGGGCGGCGGATAGCCGGCGTTGTAGCTGTTGCCGTAGCCGTCCTCGGTGTACCAATTGTTCGTGCCGGGGGCCGGGTTCGGGTTTTCCACCTCGTTGACCGTGCCGGCGTCCGGGGTGCCGGTGAACACCTGCACGCCGTTCGGCGGTTCGGCCGGCTGGCCGTTGGCGTCGCTGAACCAGATCGCGTCGGCGTGGCCGAACATGATGTGGTTGGCGCCGGTGCCCCCGTCGACCGACTGGTGGAAGTTGTCGCTCATCGCGTATTTCTCGACCAGGCTGGTAAAATACGGCACATCGCCCTGCTGCACATTGTAGAAGCCCAGGGCGGTCGAGCCTTCGCCCGTTGTCGTTGCGGTCGGCGAGTATTCGGTGCTGAAATTGGTGGGCTGGGTCTCGCCGTTGGTGCCGGCTCCGACCGTCACCTCGACCCAGGCGAACAAATTGCCGTTGCAACCCGACGGATTCGACGGGCCGGCGTTCGATGGGCTGCAATTGAGCTGCTGCCACATCTGGTAGAACCGGTGCACCGGGCTCGCGGCATAGCTATCGTAGGTGAAAGTGGTGCCGTTGGTTAGCTGAAACGGCCCCGCCGGCAGGTTGTTGACGTTGGTGATGCGCGTATCGGGGACCTTGCTGTAACTCCCGGTGACGGGGTCTTTCGGCTCCTCGTTGTACAGGGTGCTGCCATAGCCGCCGGTCAGCAGAAATGGATAATAGCTCGACGGCAGTCCGCTTTCCGACTCCATGGCGCATTCGAGCAGCGTCAAGCTGCCGCACGCCTTCTCCTCTTTGCCCGATGTGGTTTCGAAGTAGTTGAACTCGGCCCCGCCGACCAGCGGCGCCGGGAGCTTGTCGTTGGGGAAGAGCTGCGTCGGCGGGCTCAGCAGGAACGGGTCGGCCGTGCCGAGATCCTGCGCCGCGAGCTGGTGCGCCTTTTTGAAATTGGGGCCGGGGACCGCGTTCTTGCTCGCGTCAAGCGCGATGATGCCTTCGGAGAGCAGGTTGTCGACGCTCTGTCCGGGAGCCTTGGGCACGTAGGTGGCGAAGACGTGATCGAAGCTGCGGTTCTCGCCGATGATGATGATCACGTGCTTGATCGGCGTCTGGGTATTGCCGTCGCCGGGGAAGGGCGGCAGGCCCGGCAAAGGCGGGCCCTCGGCGAGCGCCGGCGCGATCAGGAATTGCGCCAGCGCCAAGGCACTTACTCCCGTGCGGCAACTCTGCCACAGCCGGGACGCACGCTCACTGCGTTTCATGTACATCTCCTTTCGAGGGTAGGCTTGACGACGTGATGGAAACAGAAGCGTCCGCGGGCTCGACTGTGATCCGTCCCATCATGCCGCCGTCCTCATGCTCGAGAAGGTGGCAGTGGTAGACGAAGGTGCCGACGATATTCGGGTCGCGGAAATCCATGCGCAGCCGCACGCTCGGATATTGCAGCATGCGGTCGTTGGCGTAGGGCACATTGACCGTGTCGCGCAGGAACGGTTCGTTGACCGGAACCCCCGACCACGCCACCAGCTCGAAGTGAAGCTGGTGGATGTGGAAATCGTGCAGTTCGTTCGTGCGGTTCTCGATGATCCAATCCTCGACATCGCCCTGTTTGACGATGATGTCGGGGACGCTCGAGGCGGGGTCGAACGGTTTCGGTGTCTGGCCGTCGACGGTCAGGTAATAGCTTGTCGGGCTGTTCGGATCGTTGGGGTTCTGCGGCGTTTGCGAGAAGTAAAGTTTGCGGACCCGCGCCGGAGCGACGCTGCCGACCCAGGGCCGCGCGGCGGGCGGCAACGGCTCGGCGCCGGCGGGCAGCCGGACGGCGGGTTCGGCGGCGTCGGCCGCGGCAACGACCCGCGCCAGGGCGCGGTTCGGGTCGTTCTCGCCGCCCGGCCCGGTATCGACCGTCCGCGTCACCAGCAGGGCCGGCACGTCCAAGGGCGGGCCGGTGGCGATGAACTCGACGCGAGCGCCCGGCGGCACGCCGATATGGTTGACCCACGCGACCGGCGCCGCCGGGCTGCCGTTGAAATGGATCGGCACCCCGTCGACGGCGACGATGCCGAGCGGCTGCGCGGCATTGCGGAACAGCAGCGCGAGGTTCAGATAGGTGATCGCCGAGCTGTTGACGACCCGCCACAGTTGACGCTCGCCCGGCTTCATCGTGATCGCCGCCGGCGGATAGTCCGGATAGGGGACAGGGACGAAATTGACCGACAGGTCCTTGGCCGGCTTGCCGAAGCCGGTCCCGGTATTGACCGCGTCGCCGTCGTTGTCGACGAGGTTCCGGGGGATCACGGGCTCGGATTTCGACGGCGGGGCGTCGGGATTGAGCAGGTCCTGGTCGCGGATCACGAACACCCGCTCCGGCAGGCCCGCGAGGCCGGGCACCGCCCGTTCGATGCCCTCGACGATCAGCGCGCCCGAGGCGCCGCCGAGCACCTGCTCCTTGCTGTGGCCGTGCACATGCGGGTGGTACCAGTAGAGGCCGGGAGGCTCGTCGGCCGGAATGCGCAGGCGGTATTCGAAAGGCGCGTCCTCCGGCTGGATCGAGGTTTTCAGCACGTCGTCCTGGTGGCAGACCGGCGGTAGCGCCAGGCCGTGAAAGTGAAGATTGGTCGAGACCGCCGTCATCGCGCCGCTGGTACAAGGGTTCGATCGGGTTCTTGGCGCCCGGCACATCGGGATGGGGATCGGCACCGCCTCGGCGCGCAGATGCGACGCGAGGGAGACCGGCTTGGTGACGTCGCTCAGCCTGTTGTGGAAGCGCAGGATCAGCAGATCGCCCGGCTTCACCCGCAAGGTCGGCGACGGCGCGCCGTCGGGCGTCAGAAAGCAATAGCGGATCGTGCCGTCCGGCTGGCGCTGGTTGCGCATCGTCAGATCGACGCGCAGAACGCCGTTGCGGCTGCGCAAATCCTGCGGTTCGGGGACGGCGCTGCTTGGCGCCGGGCGCGGACAGGGCTCTTGCGGCGGCGCCTGCCTGGGCCCCTGCACGGGCGTCGGGCCGGCCGATTCGACCAGCACCACGAGGAGGCACAGACCGGCCGACAGCCGCAACGCTGTGTACAACAACAACCGGCTGCGGGATTCCAGATCGCGCCGAGCCACCCCACCCAGCTCCGACAGTTGAGCGATGATCAACCTAGGGCAACCGTGGGACGGCTTGTTTACATTTGCGTGTCAGATCAGTGGCTTGTCCGTCGTCAGCAGGCGTGAGACGGATTGGTTGGGTTGAAGAAGGGAGGATTTCCGGCTCGTCGTCGTCCTCGAAGGAGCGGAGACGAGGCAGAAATCGGCGGCCGACTCGACGCTCGAGAAACGGGTGCTCGAAAAAAGCGTGATCGCGGGATGGGGGCGACAACGCATGAGATACCCTGCAAGCAAGAAGCCGGAGATCATCCGGCTCATCGGGCAATCGCCTCTGCCCCGTGCGCGTCTCGACGACAGGGCGCCGCGGCGGCGGGCACGGTCACGCCGGCCCGGCGCGACCTCTTCTTCACCGGCGGCCCCGTCATCATCGTATGCGCCCGGTGACGGCCGCCTTCCTGCGATGGCGCAGGCGTGAGATGTTTGCACATTAATTGGCGAGTTAATGTGCAAACGATGGTCGAGGTCTCGGTTCTTCCCGGTC
>Ga0187781_10000295_pt1 | contig 35593 bp, 25 predicted proteins | sample 0715_SJ02_MP02_2_FD_132447 | JGI IMG/M metagenome (GOLD analysis project Ga0187781, IMG submission 132447) | Tropical peat soil microbial communities from peatlands in Department of Meta, Colombia - 0715_SJ02_MP02_20_MG | ecosystem: Environmental > Terrestrial > Soil > Wetlands > Peat | place... | reverse complement strand
GCTCTGGCGATGCGAGCGGTGGGTGAGCGCGCGGTCGAGCCGCTCGGGACGATCAAAATGATGACCGAGGATGGCCTCGAGCTGGTTGCGCTCCTCGTCGGTCATGATCGGATGGCCCCGGTTATGGCTTTGCCGCCGGTTGAGAGGCAGCCAGTTTCTTCATGTCGCCCTCGGCTTGCTTGCATCGATCCTGGACGGGACCCTGCATCTGCGCGCATTTGTGGTAGGCGTCCTGGGCATCCGAATAACGCTTCAGCATTTGATAGTCACGCCCGAGGATAAGGATGTCCACGGAATCGGGCGTGGTGCTGAGCTTGACTGCCTGGTCGAGCTCCTTCGCGGAGCTGTCAAATTCCTGTTTACGAAAATAAACCAGGCCGAGGCCGCTGTGCGCTTGAGCGGTCTTCTCTGCCCTGGTCTTGTCGAAATCCGCCTGGGTCATTGCTTCCGGCTTGGTGAGAGTGGCGAGCAGGACGAGGGCTCGCTTTTCATAGTCCTCGGCTTTATCGAGGAGACGATTGGAGTCCATGTCATTCGGATCGTATCTGTGAGGGATGACCCAGCCGACAAGAACCAGCACGTCGACATTATTTGGGTTCAATGCCAGGGCTTTGTCGCCAGCCGCATACATCTTGTCGAACTGCTCCTTGTTGGAGTAAGCGTTGGCGAGCGCACTGTAAACGGCATCACCGTACTTACTTGTCGGGTATTTCTGGACGAAGGCTTCGCCCTGTTTGATAACCGCGTCGGGATCGGTTGCTTTCAAGTCGTAGAACTTCTTGTAGGCGGCTTCCTCTTCCGGGTCGAGCTTGGGAGCTTCGGCTTGCGCTGGCGCCGCCCCCTGTTGGGCGGGCTGTCCCTGCTGCGCGCCGGTTGCAGGGGGTGGTTGCTGCTGTTGTTGCTGCTGCGAGCCACCTCCGCCATATTGTGCGAACAAGGCGGGAGAGGCGGCGAGTCCGGCGAGTAGCAGAAGGGCCAGAATTCTAATAGCACTGCTAAGAAGCGGGTGTTTCATTGCCTTCACCTTCTTTCTTTGGATGTCCCCGAGCGCGCAATCGGCAGCGATCTCAAGGGTTTTGCGGTCCTTTGGTCTTGCTGTTTCCATTGTCCTGATTCTCGCGAGGGCGCGGGCTATAAGCCTCCTCGACGCCGTGCTCCGCGGCGAGGCGAGCTGCTTCCGGCGCGCCTTCGACAGCGATGGCGGCGCGGTACTCACTCACACCGGCGTCCCGGTCGCCTTCGAGATCATAGATTCGCCCGAGGTACACGTGCGACCACGCCAGGATCGTTGGGTCCGGCCGCTCGGTGACATTGCGAACCCCGGGCGATTTTGAACCCGCAGCAGTGACAAGCGCCGAAAACAAATCCTTGGCGCGGGCCGCATGACCTCCTAATACAGATGCGATTGCCAGCCCGTAGATGGCTCGCGGCTCGCCCGGGTACTTCTCCAGAATGTCTTCAAACGTCCTAGAGGCAGCCGCAGCATCATGCGCGGCGATTTCGTGATTCCCGCGCTCGAGCCACTCGCCGAGGTCCGAAGTTTGTTTCGAGGCCGCTTGCGGTTTCTGCGGCTCCGGCGCCTCGGGAGCGGGCGCGAAATGTATGTTCTGCAAACGCTCCTGCTCGTCCTCGACGTCAATCCCCGCGAGAAGGTCCGGGAAATAATACGACATTGCCGGCCCCGCTTTTTCGAATTTCTGCAAACCGGCCACGAAAGGGGGGACGAGGATGAAGCCGGCTTGATCCGCAGCCTTCAAGGAGGCGTCCAGCATGGCCGGCGAGAGATGGCGAAGGCGCAATTCGACCGCTTTAATGAAACATTCGTCCGTGAAGGCGAGAAAATCGGTTTGAAATTCGACGGGCAGGCGGGGCGCTCGCGCGGCAATATTCAGCAGCGCCTGCCTGGTCATGATTTGGTCGCGATACTTCATGGGAAGCGGATCGAGCATGAAATGAAGATAGGCGTGGCGGATTTCATCTTCTGGAAATGGACCCGAGGCGCCGATGACGATGGCATAACGGTCGCCGGAATTGCGGAAATTCGTGCGGACACCGACGAGCGGCTCGACGAAAACGGTGAAGGTGTGCCCGGCTTTCGGTTTGAAGATTTCGCGCAGGTAATTGTCCGTGTCGGTGACGATTTTGCGGACGCGCGGGTCGAATCGCGCAACGGCGCGTGAATATTCGGGCGCGACGCTCGCCCAGCGGGCATCGAGGCGAGCCTCGCGGTAAAAATTGACGAGGATTTCCTGAAAATCCTCGATCGCGATTACATCAGGGGGGAGCAGTTCGTGGTTCATCTGATAGCGGAAATCCGGGGGCGGGCCGACGACGAGCGCGAAGGTGATGTATTGCGAGAGGGTTTCGCCGGGATCCGCAAGCAGGTGCTCGCCGTAGAACTGGCGGAGAGCCTCTGTCGCGGGGCCCTTCATTTTCAGCAAATCCTCGCGCAAGGCGAGGCGGGAGGGCATTTCGGCGAGCGTGGTTTCGTCGGCGCCAAAGCCGGCAGCATCGAGGGCGCACATGGTGGCGAACAACTGGGGGCTCGGTTCGACGCTGATGCCGGTGTAGTTGACGAGCGCGCTTTGTTTGCTCTGGGCCTTCGCGGTGATGACACCAAGGACGAGAATCAGGCCGGCAACCACTGCAAGCACGGACAAGGAATGAAAAAGCCTTCGGATGTGTGAACTCCTCGAGTTTTCGGGGACGATGGAACTTGTGGCGGCTTTCGCGTCCCTCTTGAGTGGCGGCGCGGTGTTGGCCCCGGCATGCGCCTGCGAGAGCACGGCAGGAGCATGCAAAAAGACTCTAATGGGAGGGCTGGGCGGAGTCAAGAAAGCACGGCGAAGCAAACAGAAGCAAGTCCTCCAACCGGCCCGGTTCATAAATGCCGGCGGCCAGAAACCACAGGACCTCAGGGGCTGAAGCCCGACATTTTTTTGCGACTCTGATGTCGGAGCTGGAAGCTCCGACCCCCTAAAAGCGATTTGTGAGAGCTGCCCCGCAGAGTTTAGCCACGAACGCGAATATCGCTGAAGCTGAGCATCACGCGGCCACCCCCCGTGGGCCGCCCAAAGCTCAACTGCGGACGGAAGCGAGAGAAGAGCAAGACCTGGTCAAGCTGACGATTCGTGATCGAGTCGTTCGGGCCGGAAAGGACTCTGTAGGAAACGACCTGGCCTTGCGCATCGAGGGTGGCCTCGACAAGCAGGACTCCGGAACGGGAGTGTTCGTCGCCGGTTGCGCCAGTAACCGGGAAGGGAGCCAGACTTTCGAGCCGCGCGGGCTGGACGAGTTTCAACGGAAGGTCGTTGGCGACAACCCCGCCGAGCGGCACACCAACGAGAGCGTTCTGAACGAGGAGAGCAAAAACAACGAGCGCGGTCAAGATGCCGCCGGTTGCCGGGACGGCCAGCGGCTCGAGAATATCTTCAAAGACCAGCACGGCTCGCGACCACAGCCGGTGCAGGCGCGCCCAGGCCGGTTGAACTTCCGCGACTCTCGCGCGAATGGCCGCGGGCAAAGCGGCGGGAGGGGCCACGGGTTCCAATCGAGCGAGCTGAGCCGACAAAGCTCGGTAATTTTCCAGTTCCTCGCGGCAACGATCGCAGGCGGAAAGATGTTCGCGCAAGAGCGCGTGATCGCGCGCCGTGATTGCACCATCGAGATAGCCCGGAAGGCGGCGCTCCACTTGGCGGCAATTCATCGCCCACCTCCTTGAGATTTCAAGGATCCGTGCGCCATGGCACGGGATGCAATTGAGGTTACCGGTGCTGGCGAAAATGCGGAGGATACGCGGCGAGGACGAGGAGCGTCCTGCATTTCCACGGCGGGAGCGGAAGCGGCGGCAGATGCTGGCTTCGGAGTATGAAGCAGCGGGTCGAGAATCTCCTTCAGCATGCGGCGCCCGCGCAGGATACGTGATTTTACAGTTCCGACCGAGACGTCAAGCACTTCCGCTACCTCTTCGTAAGACAAGCCTTCCAAATCTCTGAGGATCACCGCGCTGCGGAATAGAGCAGGCACTTGGGACAATGCGCGCCTGACGGTGGCCTGCGCTTCGTCCGCGGCGTACTGGTCGTATGGTGTCGCCTCTCCGTCCTTCAATTCGATGGCGGGGCTTTGACCGCCCTCCTCGGCATCAATCGAAACTTGCTGGCGCTGGTGCCGCCAGAACCAGCGGCGATGGTTCAGAGCCTGGCGCACCGAAATGCGGTAGAGCCAAGTTTTCAGCGAGCTGCCGCGCTGAAAGCCGCGAATACCGCGGAAGGCGCGGAGGAAAACTTCCTGTGTGACATCGGCGGCGTCTGCCTTATTGACAACGATCCCGTAAACGAGATTGAACACACTGGCGTGGTAGTAGGTCACCAGCCAGTCAAAGGCCGCGTCGGAGCCCGCTTGAAGCTCGGTCACCAACTCGGCTTCGTTGCGGCCCCACGAAAGTGATTGTGCCAGGTCGGACATGCCTTCCGCCGGGATCCTCCAGGGCCTGTCCCTCAATACTTAGACACCAGTTCGCGCTGCTATGTTGCAAGAGTAGCGCAAACCGTAGGGAGTGGAATCCACCAAAGGTACTAGGCGGCAGCTCAGAAGGCGCCGAGACTTCTGGAAGGTAAGTGTTTTATTTCTAATATGTTGCGGAGAATTGTTGGGCCTTAGCCCCCAGGTGGATTCCGCCACACTGACTGCCTACATTTCGGAGACGAAGAGAAACACAGATTTATTGCCGCGAGGAGCATCCGCTCCCTGGGGCCTGCAAGCTGCAAGCGCGTGCGCGGCCGAGGGCTAGTAGCCGAAGTATTCCTGGTCGCCCGTCAACATCGTGTCCAGATGCGAGAGGCGCAAGAGGTCCATAATGCGGTCATTCAAACGGATGAGTTTCAGATCACACTTGTTCCTCTTGCCGGAAGTCCAGAGCCCCACGATCGCGCCAAGTCCGGAACTGTCAAGGAAGGTCACGGTGGTCAGATCCAAGACCACAAGCTTGTGGTCCAGGATCAGAGGGCGAACCGTGGCGTGCAGGTGAGGTGTCGTGGCGGATACGATTCTTCCCGAGCAGCGAACGAGAACTTCTGTAGGGCCCTTCTTTTCCGTTTCGAGTCTGAGATCCGGAGCCGGAGCAGCCGATTCCATGGTCATTTCCCTAATCTCCTCTCCGCGGGGGCGTCGTGGAAAATCGTGCGCGGATTATACACCAGAAATTGATATTCGGTGTAGGGCGACAGGTGGAGCTGAAGGTTCGAGACTGCAGGCTATTAGCTCACAAGGCGTCGTGACCTGAGTCACTGATTTGCGTGGGTTGGAATGGTCCACTGCGAGGGCAGAGGACAAGAAATGCCTGCTACGCTGACCGACACCAAGACTCTTCCCGAAAATGCCTATAAGCCGCTGCATGACGGCGAGTTTTATCTGCCTATCGTCCGGGCTTCCGCTAAATTGCCAGAAGTTACTGCCCGCTCAATCTTCTGGGGCATCCTGTTCTGCGTCATCTTCTCAGTAGCGTCGGCTTATTCCACTCTCAAAGTCGGCCAAGGAATGGAGGCGGCGATCCCGATTTCCATCCTGGCCATAGGCTTGGCGCGCCTGTACGGGCGGCGATCCTCTCTGCTGGAGAACGTGATCATCACCTGCATGGGCGGCGCCTCCGCCGCCGTGGTCTCGGGCGCCGTCTTCACTGTGCCTGCGCTTTACGCTCTGCATCTCGACCCGCACCCCGTGCAGACCATCTTCATCTGTCTGGCCGGCGGGTGCCTTGGCATCCTCTTCCTCATCCCGCTGCGGCGGTACTTTGTACGCGAAATGCACGGCAAGTTCCCATTCCCGGAGGCTACGGCCATCACTGAAGTCTTGGTGACGGGTGAAAAAGGGGGCTCGCAAGCCAAGCTACTGCTTCAGGCCACGGTCATCGCCGCGATTTACGACTTCTTTGTTACCACCTTTCACGTTTGGAAGGAGTATCTGAATTTCCAGTTTCTGCCAGTCGTGCGGTCACTCGCCGATCGCAACCGCATGGTCTTCAATTTCGATGCGGTCAGCTTCATTCTCGGTCTTGGATACGTGATGGGCCTGCGCGTCGCTCTCATCTTTTGTGCCGGCGGCATACTGGTGAACTTCGTGCTGGTACCGGTGATCTGGTTTGTTGGCAGCCACATGGGCGACGTCACCGTGTATCCCGCCGCCATCCCCATTTCGCATATGGCGGCTGCTGATATTTACCGCAACTACGTGCGCTTCATCGGCGTGGGTGCTATCGCGAGCGCGGGACTGGTCGGAATCCTGAAGTCCCTGCGCGTGGTTGCTGGATCGTTTGGCATCGCGATGCGCACCTTCCGCCACGGTGAAGCAGCGGATGTGGAACGCACGGACCGCGACATTCACATCGTCACCATCCTGCTCGGAATTGTGCTGGGGGCGATCGGAGTAGCCGTCTTCTTCGGACAGCTTCATGTTTCATGGACGGTGGTTGGATTGGGGCTGGCACTGGCGCTGCTGTTCTCATTCTTCTTCACCACGGTGGCTGCCAATGCCATCGCCACGACAGCCAACAACCCAGCCAGCGGCATGACGTTGCTCACCGTCATAGTTTCCGCAGTCGTGCTGCTGAAGTTCGGGCTCTCCGGGGCCACCGGCATGTTCTTCGTGATGGCCTTGGCCGGCATGGTGTGCGTTGCCCTGTGTGCGTCAGGACAATTCATCACCGACCTAAAGACCGGCTATTGGGTAGGTTCCACGCCCGCCGAGCAGGAGAAGGTGAAGTTCATCGCGGTTGTCGGGTCGGCCATAACTGCGGGGTTCACTATCATCCTGCTGGCGAAGGCATTCCAGTTCGGAGAGGCCGTGCCCGGCGACCCGCGGCAGGTCCTGGTGGCGCCGCAGGCCTCAGCGCTGAAAGCCGTGGTCTCGGGGTTCATGAGTGGCCAGCCGGCTCCTTATATATTGTTTGGTCTCGGCGCCATGGTCACCCTGGTTTTGGAGATGCTCGGTCTTTCCTCGATGGTCTTCGCACTCGGAATCTATTTGCCGCTGCAATTGACGACGCCCATCCTAGCCGGCGGTTTCCTCTCGCACTTGGTGAACAAGCGCGCCGAACAGAGGGGCGGCGAGCAAGGCAGAACAACCCGCGAGCGAGGGATTATCATTGCCGGCGGCCTGATGGCCGGCGGCGCGCTCGGCGGCGTGATTGGGGCGGCGCTGCGGGTGCTGCCGCACTTCAAAGAAGAGTGGATTCAGACACCGTTCTACGACAACGTCCCGCTGTCGCAATCCATTTCCGCATTGTGTTTTATTGGCTTGTGCCTGTACGTCTGGTTTACTTCGCTGAAGAAAGAAAAGGAGACGTGATGGACAACGCAGGGAAATTCGCTGCGGATGCAATTCTTGCGATCGACACCCTTTGGGGCGGAGATGTGATGTGCCCCTCCGGAACCGGGCGATTCATCGCCGATTCCTGGTTTTCGGACGAGCCGCTGCCTTCTGCATACACGCTGCCCGCTGCCGCTCGGATCAGAAAGTCTGGCGGAGTTTCCAGCAAGACGTTGGACCGGGACGCCGTCGAACAGTATTTGCGCCAGATCAATGTTCCAGAAGTGATTGATGGCCTTCGGAAAGAAGCGCAGAAGATAAACGGTCTGCGCGGGCAGTACTTGTCAAGCCTGGCATCCTCGCTCGGAACCATGTGGGACCTCGCTCAGGAAGTTCTAGGCAAGGGTGACCCGGTTCCTTACGAACGATGCGTCGAGGTGGCCACCGCCCGCGCACCGGAACCCTCGCAGCCGCAGGCGAAGCGGAACCGCGTTACCGAATTGCTCAAAAGCGCGGGCTATCAGACCTCCGGCCCGTCGGGCATCCTCGATGCTGTGGATCAATGGCGCCGTGATCGGCTCGTACCCATGGCCTCGGTGCGGGCTCTCGGAGCGGCCGTCATTGCCCAAATGAATGGGCTCTCTGCAAAGAACCTCGTGCCATATATCCCCGCAGAACTCGCGCGAGTGCCGCGCGCCAACATCGAATTTCTTCCGATCAAGGACGCCTGGTTCTCGGGTTCGATGAATTACATCGGGCGGGCGCGAAATGCGGACGGCACTCCGAAATACGAGGCCACTTACGAGATCAATGCCTCTTTGCAGGTTTCGGTCCCGGAGTTCGAGCAGCTCGTCAGCCACGAAGTCGTGCCGGGCCATGTGACTACTTTCGCCTATCTGCAGGATCTGTACGTGCGCGGCCTTGTCGGATTCGAAGCCACGGTGCTTACCATGAACACGCGAGCCGCCACTCTTTTTGAAGGGATCGCTAATAATGCCATCCTAATCGCGCATGGGGTCACCGAGGTGGACCAACTTCCAGATGAAGACTTGCAGATTGGTGTGCTGCTCGCGCTCTTGCAAGATGACGCCAAGAACGAGGCTTCGTTTCTCACCTGGAGTGAAAAGAGGCCGAAAGAAGAGGTGGCCGCCATTCTTCGGCAGGATTACCTGGTCACCGAGGAGCGTGCCGACAAACTTTCTGGCGCGTGGGGGCGCCACCCGCTTCTGGGGCGGATGTATCTACCGGCTTACCGGCGCGGCACAGAAAGAGTTGCAGAATTGCGCCGCAAGTATCCGCCGAGCCAGTTGTTGCCGGTCCTCTATGGCGCCGCCGGATTGGTGGATTGTGAGACGGTCGAAGCCGCATGCCACGAACTGACTTATTCCGGCCAAGCGGCCGACTGACGGTCATATTCAGGCGGCACAGGATCACCCATTGCAGAAGGTATTGCTGATCCGTCCCCCCTTAATTTGCATCTCCCAATAACTGGTGGAGCCGGCGGGGTTCGAACCCGCGACCTCCTCGATGCCATCGAGGCGCGCTCCCAACTGCGCTACGGCCCCACGAAGCAGGAAATAATTCTAAAGCTTTTATAGCACTACGAGAGTTACAGGGTCAAACAAATGGGAAATGAGTGCGATTACTTCCTGGTCTTGTACCAGGAGTAGCCAATGGTGAAGAGAAACGTGGCGTTATAGCCGGGGTTGTGGGTGCCGAGGCTGGCGCTCGAGAGGTGGCCCCACGAAGTCTCCAACTGGAGCGCGCGGCTCTGGCGCGTGAAAATGTGCACACCGAAGACACATTGCGGAGTGAAGTTGACCCAGGAGGTGTTGCCGGGCGGAACGTTGTGGTTGCTGAATACGACGCCTCCGGCCAACCCAAAATAAGGAGCGATTTTTTCTCCGCTGGTAAAATTCCATAGCCAGATCGCGGGCTTGAAACTCCCGCCATAGACTGCGCTGCCGGGAGGCAGGACGGCGTAGAGAGGCATTACGTCCACTGCCCATTCGAAATTTCCCCGCGCCCACCCGGAAAGATGCTCGCCAGTGAGAATGAGGCCGCCACGGCCCCCGGCGAGGAAGAACTGCGTGTTATCGGATTTACCGAGGCCTGTTCCACCGCCTGCGAATAGCCCCAGGTCCCAGGTGCCGCGCGTGAGTGAAGTCGAAGGGAGGTCCTGCGCGACGGCGGTAGTAGCACAGAGCAGAATGGCGGCTGTGAGGAATTTGAGCTTCATTTTGTCACCCGACCGCGAGATTCGAACCTAGCGCGAACGCGAGAGCGTAAGACAGCGGCGGGCAAGCGTCAAGCGCGAGAGCGGTGAAAGAAGCATTCGAGGCTGAGGCTCCCGCGCTTCCTTCCGTGTACAATACGCGCCCTATGCCAAAAATCACATTTCTCGGAGCGGCGGGGACGGTCACCGGCTCGAAGTATCTGGTCGAGGCGGAGGGCAAGCGCCTGTTGGTGGATTGCGGGATGTTTCAAGGCTCGAATGAGCTCGAGCAGCGAAACTGGGCGAATTTTGCGGTCGACCCGGCGACGATTAACTGGATCCTGCTGACGCACGCGCACATCGATCATACCGGATACATTCCGCGGATCGTCCGCAACGGATTTCGCGGCCCCATTTACGCGGACGCAGCGACGACCGAGCTGTGCGGCCTGCTCCTGCCGGATTCGGCCCACCTGCAGGAAGAAGACGCGCAGTACATCGCGAAGAAAGGCTACAGCAAGCATAAGCCGCCGCTGCCGTTTTACACCGTGGCGGAATCGCAGGCGGCGCTAAAGCAATTCAGCCAGATTCCGCGGGCGAGCGCGTTCACGATCAGCCCGCAATTCATGGCGCGACCGCATGACGCGGGGCACATCCTGGGTTCGACCTGGCTTGAGCTCACGATCACGGAGAACGGCAAGCAGACCCTGGTGGTGTTTTCAGGAGACCTCGGGCGATACAACCAGCCGATCCTGAACGATCCAGAGCCGCCGACGAGGGCGGATTATCTGCTGTGCGAATCGACTTACGGCGATCGCGATCATCCGGCCGGCTCGGTGGCGGACGCGCTGGCCGAGGTGATCGGGAGGACGGCAAAACGCGGCGGTGTGGTGGTGATTCCTTCATTCGCGGTGGATCGAACGCAGACGCTGATGTACTACCTCAATCAGCTCGAGGCGCAACAACGCATTCCGCAACTGCCCGTCTATGTGGACAGCCCGATGGCTATCAGCGTGACAGCCTTTTACGTCCGGCATCATGAAGACCATAAACTCGCGTTCACACAGGAAGAAGCCAACGGCGCAGGCGACCCCTTGAACATGAAGGGGGTGCATTTCACTCGTGCAGTGGAGGATTCGAAAAAGATTAATCAAGTCCAGACGCCCTGCATCATTCTTTCAGCGAGCGGAATGGCCACGGGCGGTCGCGTGCTTCATCATCTGGCGCAGCGGCTGCCGGACGCGCGGAATACCGTGCTGCTGGTGGGTTACCAGGGGGAGGGGACGCGCGGGAGAATGCTGCAGGACGGCGCGAAATCCGTGCGGATCTTCGGGCAGCAGGTGGCTGTGAATGCCGAGATTGTGACGATTGGGCAATTGTCAGCCCATGCGGGAAAAAGCGAATTGCTGCGGTGGCTTTCGGGGTTTCAGCAGGCGCCGAAGCAGACTTTTCTGGTACACGGCGAGCCGGCGGCGCTCAATTCGTTGAAGGACGCGGTGACACAGCAGTTTCACTGGCCCGTGACCATCCCTGCTTACTTGCAATCAGTGGAGCTGTAGCTGGCCGATTGCAAACTTCGAACGCTCATTTAACACAGAGGGCACAGAGGAAGACTGGAGAGCACAGAGAAAACCTCTAACGCGAGGCGGTTTGCGCGAACGCGGGAACTTCGGACAGGTGGAAGCCGAGGACGAACATGGGATGCGGCGCGACGCGGCCCCAGCGGGCTAGCTCCCATTTGGCGCGGAGGAAACGAATCTCCGGACGGTGAGACAGGTCGAGAATCTGGCGTGTCTCGCCGCGATAAAAGCGCTGCGGCATTTTTAGCAGCGGCATCTTCCCGAAATCCTGTCCATCTGCTGAACCCCAAACGGAAATGTCCACGGATTCCTGTTCGATTTGGTCCGAGATATTCATGGAACAGAGAAAGGTGCGAGATTGGCTCGCGCCGATATCGTGCGGCAGCCCTTCCCCATTCTCGGTCAAGCTCGTGCCCGCTGGAATCAAATGGAATTCCATAGCCATTCTGTTCAGCTCCCCGATGAAAATCCGGTGGATTCTAGCACAAGCCCCGCAATTTTATTTTGCGCGGGACGAAGCTTTGAGCTTCGCGAGTCGTTCGGCCGCGGCCTGAAAGGTTTTCTCCGTCTTGCAGAAGGTGAAGCGGAGGTGTCTGCGGCCATCAGCGGGGTCTTCATAGAAGCTGGAGCCGGGGACGGCAGCAACGCCGATCTCCTTTACGAGGTACTTCGCGAACTCGACATCGTCGGGAAAGCCGAAGGCGGAGATGTCCGTCATGATGTAGTACGCGCCGCGCGGCTTGAAGCAATGGAAACCAGCGCCGGCGAGGATGCCGAGCATGCGGTTGCGCCGTGCAAGGTATTCGGCAGCGAGCGTTTCGTAGTAGCTCGCGGGAAATCGCAAAGCGAAGGCGCCTGCTTCCTGGAGAGGGGCTGCCGCTCCGACGGTGAGGAAATCGTGCACTTTGCGGATCGCAGAGGAAACCTCCGGCGGGGCGATCGCCCAACCGACGCGCCAGCCGGTTACGCTGTAAGTCTTCGAAAGCGCGTTGATGGTGATAGTGCGATCCCGCATCCCATCGAGAGTGACCATGGAAATGTGTTCGGCGCCGTCGTAGAGCATGTGCTCATAGATTTCATCGGTGATGGCGTAGGCGTCCCAACGGTCGCAGAGGTCTCGAATGGTTTCTAGCTCGGCGCGGTCGAAGACTTTTCCCGTGGGATTGTTCGGCGTGTTGAGAATGATGGCTTTTGTCGAGGGGCCGAAAGCGGCAGCCAATTCCGAAGGATCGAATTTCCAATCAGGCGGCTGAAGCTTGACGAAGCGAGGCGTGGCGCCGGAAAGGATGGCATCGGGGCCATAGTTTTCATAGAAGGGCTCGAAGACGACTACCTCATCCCCCGGATTGATGATGGCCATCATCGAGGAGATCATCGCTTCGGTCGAGCCGCAGCAGACGGTGATTTCCCGTTCCGGGTCAAGGGTGATGCGCTGCCATTGCCCGAATTTTTCGGCGATGGCATTGCGGAGATTCTTGGCGCCCCAGGTGATGGCGTATTGATTGATGTCCGCGGCGATGGCTTCCTGGGCGGCGCGCTTGATTTCCGCAGGGGCGGCAAAATCGGGGAAGCCCTGGGAAAGATTAATGGCGCGGTATTGCAGCGCGAGGCGGGTCATCTCGCGAATGACGGACTCAGTGAATCGTCCGGCCTTTTCGGAGATCTTAACGTGAGTGCTTTCGACGGCGCGGCGCGGGTTGGCGGGGTTCATTCTGCTGTGCTCCGTAAAGCTGGCGGTAGATATCGGCGTTACGCGTCACGATTTCGACGTATTCGCGGGTTTCGGTGAAGGGGATGGAATCAACGAACTCCGGCAGCTCGCGGTAGGCCTGGCCAGCCGTCCAGGAGGTCACGCGATCTTCCCCTGCATTGTACGCGGCCAGCGCGGACTCGACGTTGCCGAATCCCTTTCGAAGTCCCGCAAAGTAAATGGTTCCGAGATGAATATTGTAGTCGGGATCGAATAATTGCGCGCGGGAATAGCGGACTTTGGCACCGGTGGCAACCAGGCGCGCGGTCTTCGGCAAGAGCTGCATCAACCCCATGGCGTTGGCGCTCGACCGCGCTTCGGGCTCAAACGCGGATTCCTGGCGTATCAGGCCGGCCGTGAGCATGGGATCCACCGCTACGCTCGCCGACCATTGATGAATCGAGTCTGAAAAAGGGAGCGGATAGGCTGCCAGCCAAACCTCGCGCGGGACTTTCTCGAAGGGCCGCGATTCGAGCTGGGGATAGAGCTGCCTGATTGTAATGAAGGCCGCGCCGCAATGCCCTGCCCCGACGGCAGCCTGAGCGGCCTCGAGAAGAAGACGCGGTTCGCCCGTGGTGGCGTAGGCGGCGCGCAGTTCCAGTTCCGCAGACGAATCAAAAGCGATCGAACGCAAGGCGTCGGCGCGCGCCTGGCGTTCGGCGGCGGCTGGAGGAATCACATCGCCGAGCACCGGCGCTGTAGGGATAGGCGGAATCGCAGCCAGAACGTCGGCATCTGCAACGGGGCCTGAGCCAAGAGCAGAGAGCCGAGCAGCAGCCACGCTTTCGAAATAATTTTGCGGGTAGCGCTCCGTCAATTCCCCGTAGTAACTGCGGGCGAGCGCGGCGTTTCCGGATTCCTCGGCGAGTCGGCCGAGCCAATAAACCGCGTCGGGAGTGAACTGCGAGCCGGGAAAACGCCGCAGATGATCGGCGAGAAGTTGCGTGGCTTCGGGCTGGCGCACGAGAACTGCTACCCAGGTGATCCGCCAATGCGCCGGGATCGCGTCAGAGATTGCCGGGAAGTTTTCGAGGACGCGCTTGTAGTAGCTGACGGCGCGTTCGCGATCAAGCATCGTCCAATAGTAATTTCCCGCAAGGAAGAGTGACGCTTCGGCCCAGTGGCTCGCGGGCGCGCGTGTCACCGCGGCTTCGACAGCCGCAATCATGGGCGTTTCCTGAGGCGGCTGCCGGTAATATTGCGCGAGCGCATACTGGCGCTCGGCATCCACGTCGGGATCGTCCAATTTCAAGGCGATCAATTCCGCAGGCCCACCGCCGAGCGCGACTCCAGATTCAAGGATGCGGGCTTCGGCGCGCTCGCGATCCGGCCCCGAGAGCTGGGGCAAGAGCCGGGCATATTCCGTGCGAGCCTCGTGCCATTCCTTGGCCGCGAAGAGCAAAGCGGCATGCGCAATTTGCTGGTCGAGTGGAAGTGGCGGAAATGAGTCTCCGAGGCTGCTGCGGAGAAAATCGAGCTTCATACTGGATTCGCCGGCCTGGTCGCTGGTAGCGAAGTTCACGTAAATTGTTTGATAGTCGCGGGCCGCATCGAGTTTCTGACCGGCTTGCTCGCGAGCCTGCGCGCGAAGGAAGAGCAGCGCGGGCTTCGAGACAGTCGGGGAGTAGCCATTGAGTGCTGCCAGCGCGTCGTCGGGCTTGTTCAATGACAAAGCGGCGTGGACGAAGGACTGCAGCGCCTGGTCGGTGATGACGGAATCGGGGAAATCCTTGCGGAGTTGCGTGAGCTGAGTGAGCGCCTCGGCCTGGCGTCCAAGCGCGATATTATTCTCGGCGCTCCAATAGAGTGAGTAGTCGCGAAGGAGAGGGTCAGCCAGGGCGCGCTCGAACCATTTCGCGGCTTGCGCATAGTGCGCCTTGCTGTAGTCGAAGTAGCCGAGGGCGAGAGCCGCCCTCATGCCCAAAACACCGGAGGATTTTTGAGTCGCAAGCGCACTCAGCTTGGCGTAAGCAGGGGCAGAATCCCGCTTCTTCAGCGCTCGTGAATATTCTTCGAGCTGTTTCTCCGTGGGGGCGACTTTCCCGGCGGCATCCGCGACGGCGGGTTTAGGCCGAGCGGGGGCGGCGGCGCAGAAAATCAGCAACACTCCGGCGGAGCAAACGAGACGGCCGGCGAAATTCATCCCAATGTTCTTAGTGCCGCAACGCTGGCGTGGGATAGGGATATTCTCCGAGGGCTTCAACGTCGCCCTCAGCGAGAATTTCCACCATCCAGTGATGGAAGTAATCCACAGGATGATCCGAAATCGGGCGGAAGCGGCGGTCGTATTCCTTGCGTGCCTTATCGAGATCACTGCGCAACCGTTGACAGATATCTTTGTGTTCGCGGCCGGCTTTGACGTCCTTGGGCCGCAATAATTTTATGTCTTGCATGGCCACTTTGGCCACGCGATTGGCGCGGCGATGCAGGTCTTGGATTTCGGGCGGGAGGCTGGCGAGGTCGAAGGCCTGTGCTCCTTGGGCAGAGGCTTCCTCGGCAGCGATCTCAGCGGCCTCTTCCCGGCCTGGTTCCTCAACCGGCGGTGGCGGCGCGACCGGGATTTCCTCGGCCCACTCGGCCTCGGGTTCGGCTGGAGGAGCCTCTGCTTCAGGCTCCTCGAGATCAACGGCTGCGCCCACGCGATCCGGGGCCGCGTGATGGTCGCGCGGATTCAACGCGACGGCGACGAAATTCGAAAGGACGGAAAGGCCCGCGGCGAGAGCGGATGCGGCCGTCTGCGCGCGCAACATGGCCGGCAGGGCGTTGCTCGGCCGGCTCGAGGAGCACGCCGATACGAGGTCGGCGTACGCCTGGTGCAGCTCGTCGGCTGTCCGCTGCAAGGGAGCGAGATTATCGCGAAGGGCGCGCGAAACCGCCTCTTCCAGGGCCCGCTCGAGGGACTGGGTCTTGGCACGCTCTTTCACATGTTTCTCCGTCACTTTGCGATTATGGAAACGGGCAGGAGGGGTGTCAACGGCATTCCTGAAGGGCGTTTCCGACTATGTAGCTGCGCAATCGTAAGGGAAAACGGGTCAAGAAACGCGACGAGAACTACTTCTGGCTCAGGAGATACAGTTCGAATTGGCCGGCGGGACGCGCATAGATTAGAGTGGAAAGATCGCGGGAGAACTCGTACATATCAGGCGTATAGATGAGGCTGAAAGTGATGGGGACTTTCAGGGCTGTTTCGGCAGTGCCGTAGTTTTTGCCGTCCCGCCAGGTCTGACGATAGATGGTGACCTGGCCATTCGCGGGAGTGGCGTACAGAAAGGATTTGCCATCGCGGGCGAAGACGGCGTCGTATGTGACGGAGCCAAGCATCACCGGAGTACATTTCTTGTCCGAAAGCGCGATTTCGTAAACTCCGGCTCGATCGCCACGCGAAAGGACGCCGAGGAGATACTTTCCGTCAGGCGACGCGTCTGTGACGACAGCGCAAGCGGTGGGGAACAATTCCGGTTCGCCGCCGCCGATCGGAGTTTTCCAGATCGTGAATTTCGAGGGCGACTTGCTGAAGCCTGTCGCGATGATGGATTTCGAGTCCGAACTCCACGCGGCGCCCAGGAGGAAACTCGCGGACAGCGGAACCTGACGGAGACCGCTGCCATCGCCTCCTGCGACGTAGATCTTGGCATCCGTGGAGGAATTCTCGATGTAGGAAAGCTGCGAGCCGTCAGGGGACCACTTTCCGGAGGACAAGCTGCTTGCCGAGGCCAGTTTCACTTTGTTGCTACCGTCAATACCAGAGACCCATATTTCGTTGCGGCCCTTTTCGGGGATGGTGACGTACATGACGTGCGAGGCATCGGGCGAAATCATCGGATGGCTGACGTTTTCAGAGACGATGTCGTTCGATTCGCTGGAGCGGACCTTATAGACGGTGAGGAATCCGGAAGCTTTGCCGTTGATGTAGTAAATGCCTTTGCCGCTCGGGTCCGGCATGGGAAAGGAATCCGGGCCGGAACCGATCGAGACTTGTGTCAGCGTATGGTCATCCAGGCCATATGACCAGAGATTTGTCAGGCCATTTACAGTGCGGCTGAAAATCAATTTTTTCCCCGGCTCTCCCCAGACGACATCAGAATTCGAGGACAATTCGCCCAGGCTCGCGGCGGAGTGGTTGGCCAATGTCACTTTGTACAGGAGCGATTTTTCGAGCAGTGAATCGGGGCTGGAAGCGAGCACGAGCAAATCGGCGCCCCCGGGATAAGGCAAGATCGCGGAAGGAATCACGCCGGCATTTTCGAAGCTGTAGATTTGCTCTTCGTTGAGGCCTGCCTTGTCCGAGCGGAAAACGGCGCGGCTGCCTCCTTTCGAGTAAAAGAGATAATTTCCGTCCGGAGAAGGCACAAGATACAAGCCGCCGACCAAGCGGTTCGCTGCTCCTCCCAGAGTCGGCACGGACCAAACTTCGAAGTGCCCTAGGGACCGCCGGAAGTAAACATGGCTGCCGTCAGCTGAAAAACTTTCGACGTGTTTATCGCCTTCGTCGTTGGTGAGCTGAACCGGATCGCCGCCGGAAGCGAGCATGACAAAAACCTGGTAGGCCCCATCGGCCGGAGAGGTGAACGCAAAGGTGTGGCCGTCGGGCGAAATCACGGCGCCGTTCATCGGTTTATTCCAATTGCTGATGCGCGTGACTTTCGCAGGGCCGGTCGGCTTGGGCACAGGCCGCGGCCAAAAGTGATAAACCGCGAAGGCAACCAAGGCGAGCAACGCGCCCACGAGGCCGATCACCAGAAATTTATTCGTTGCGTGCGTCGCAGGCGGCTGCGCAATGACTGTCGGAGGAATCTGCGTGGCCGGGTACTGCCCGGAAACCTGGGGCGGGTACGATGGCGTCGATTGCGCCGCGTACTGAACGCCGGAAGCGCCGGGACCTGGCTGATAGGCAGGCATTCCCGCAGTTGATGGAGGCACCCCAGCGCCGCCACCATAAGAAGGATAGGCAGGGGCTGAGGGAGCCGAATATTGCAAGGTAGGCGCTGTCTGGCCCAGCGGCACAGGAACTGGCGTGGTGCGATCTGGAACAGGGACGGTGCCAGAGACGCGGCTGGAGTCGGTATCGCGGCGCAAACGCTTAAGGTCGGCGCGCATCTCGGAGGCGGTCTGATAGCGGAGATCGCGATCCTTCTCGAGCGATTTGTGAATGATCTCCTCGAGCTTCGCCGGGATTTCCGGATTCAGGCGCACCGGCGTGACGGGAACGCGATTCAGGATGGCATCGGTAATGAGGCCGGAAGTGTCGCCACGGAACGGCTGCGCGCCTGTAGCCATTTCGTAAAGCACGACGCCAAACGAAAAAAGATCCGTGCGCGCGTCGAGATCTTTTCCGCGCACCTGCTCGGGCGACATGTAGGTCACCGTGCCGACGGCCGTTCCGGGCAGCGTGAGGTTGTGCCGCTGCATGGCGGGAGAATCGGCGGTCATGGTCACGTCATTGGCTGAGTCCCCGCTGGATTTTTGGTTGAGCTGCTTGGCAAGGCCGAAATCGAGAATCTTGGCGTGGCCGCGTTGCGTAACAAAAATATTTGCCGGCTTGATATCGCGATGGATGATTCCCTTGGTGTGCGCCGCGTCGAGGGCGTCGGCGATTTCGATGCTGAGATCCAGCAGCGTTTCGAGTTCCATGGGACGCCCGCCGATGCGATGCTTCAGCGTCTCGCCCTCGAGCTGCTCCATGACAATGAAGGCTTGCCCCTTGTCTTCACCGATATCGTAGATGGTGCAAATGTTCGGATGATTCAAAGCGGAAGCGGACTGCGCCTCGCGCTGAAACCTTTCGAGCGACATGTGATCGGCGGCAAGCTCTTCGGGAAGAAACTTCAGGGCCACAAAGCGATGGAGGTTGGTGTCTTCGGCCTTATAGACCACACCCATGCCGCCTCCGCCGAGCTTTTCGACGACTTTATAGCGCGACACCATGCGTCCGATGATGGCCTGGGGATCCGGCATTCGGCGCGATGTTAATTGGCGGTTTGCGGCAAGTCAATGACGGAGAAAGAGTGTGTTTGCAGCGAACAAGGTCCCGGCCCATCGGCTGCTTCTCACTCCATCCGCAGGGCTTGGACCGGGTCAATCGTCGCAGCGCGGCGGGCCGGCACAACGGCTGCAATGAAAGCGGCGGCCGCGAGGACGACTGCGGTGGCAAACAGGATGCGCAAATCGTAAGGGGCGACGCCGTAGAGTTGGGTGGACATCGCGCGGCCGGCGGCGATCACCAGGGGAACGCCGACGGCAAGCGCCACAGCCATTTGGAGCATGGCACCGCGGAGGACGAGTTTGAGGACGCTCGCGGGGCTAGCGCCGAGCGCCATACGAATGCCGATTTCATTGGTGCGGCGCTCGACCGAATAGGCCGTCACACCGTAGAGCCCGACTGACGCGAGAATCAGCGCGACGATTCCGAAAAGCGACGTAAGCTTCACGATCATATTCTGCTGCGAGAAGTTCTCGCGCACCTGATCCGCAAACGGCGCGAAGTCGATCAGAGCGAGATCGGGGTTCACATCACCCAGCACGCGGCGCACCTGCGCTTCCAGGCCCGGGACAGTGCCGAGCGTTTTCAGCTCGCAGGCATCGAGGTAGTGGTTGCGGTCTTCAAAGCCCACCATTGCCGGTTCTTCGTAGGCCACACTCTGGGTTGAAGGCAGAAAAAACATGGGGCGGAGTTTCTCGCGCGGCTCCAAGTATCGAGTATTTTCCGTGACCCCCACGATTTCGAAGCTCCCGGCATATTTCGTGTCAATGTTGCCGAAGTGATGGCCAATGGCGTTGCCGTCCTTGAAGAAGTGCTTGGCGAACAGCTCGTTGACCAGCGCGACCAGCCGCATGTCCTGCGTATCCTGCTCGGTGAAACCTCGCCCCTGAATAATCTTCGTGCCGATCGTGTCGAAATAGTTTGCGGTGACGCGCACCCAGGAGGCGTTGTTTTCGCGGGAGTCCGGAGGAGGAGGCGCTTGCCCTTCGATGTAGACCGTTTCGCCCCAGTTGTCATGCTCCATTGGGCTATAGAGCGAAAAGCTGACCTGGCTGACGCCGGGGATAGCGGCAAGCGAATCATGAAGCTGGCGATAGAAAGGTTGAATTTGATCGGGCTTGTATCCGGCCATGAGCGGGTCAAAGTGGAAAATATAACGGTTGGGCGTCTCAAAGCCGAATTTTTGCGCTTGGATGCTGCGCAGGCTGAGCGACAGCAGTCCGGCGGCGGACAAAAGCACAAGTGACATCGCCGCCTGTGCTATCACGAGCGTCTTCTGCACCCGAGCGCCGCCGTGGCCGGTGGAACGGCTCGCGCCCCGCAGCGCATCGGCAGGAGCGGTGCGTGCCGTCATCCAAGCGGGTGCGACACCAAACAGAATGCCCGTGAACAAAGCAACTACGAACGTGAACGCCAGAACGGGCAGCGACGGCGACGGGCTAAGCGCGAGTTTTGTTTGGTACGAATCCTGAAACGCGAGGCGCAGGATCAAATGCGTTCCCGTATAGGCGAGCGCGATTCCGGCCAATCCACCGATAAGAGCAAGCACGGCGCTTTCCGTGAGGACCTGGCGCACCTGGCGCCACGGCGGAGCGCCGAGCGCGGCACGAATCGAAGTTTGTAGTTTGCGGTTCATCGCGCGCACGAGCATCAGATTGGCGACGTTGGCGCACGCGATGGTCAGGACGAGCGCGGAAATCCACATGAGTAGGCGCAAGCCGGATTCGTACTGCTCGCGGAGCTGCTGGACTCCCGCTCCCCCCGGCGAAAGATGGAGAGTTTGTTTGGGCAGCAATTCGCGCTCCGCGGGCCGGACCTGCGAAATTGGGCTCGAAAGCCACTGCTGCAACTCGACCTGCATCTTCGCCTCGATTTGCTTGGGGTCGGCGCCGGGCTTGATCCGGCCAATTACGTCGAGCCAGTCGAGACCGGGATAGTCGAGGATGCTCCCCACGGCGTTGACGAGCGGTTCGTCGGCGAGCGGAATCCAAAACGCGGCAAGGCGCTCGAGTCGGTCGCCAAAAAATCCGGCCGGGGCGATGCCGATGATTGTGAAGGGCTGGCCGTTGAGAAAGAAGCTTGAGCTGACGATCGATGGGTCGGCATTAAATCTTGATTGCCAAGTGCGGTAACTCATCACCGCGACAGGCGGCGCGCCTTTGCGGTCGTCTTCCGGAGAGATCACGCGGCCGGCGAAAGGGCCGATGCCGAACATCGAGAAGTAATTTCCGGAGACGAACTCGCTGAGCAAGGATTGTGCCGGCTCATTGCTGCCGCTGCGGCGGACTCCGGTCAGAGTATTGCCTGATTGCATGGCGGCGAGTTCGGCGAAGCCGGGCGTATTGTCACGAAAGGTTTTGTATTTGTCGTAGGAGAATAATGACCAATCGTCCTGGAAGCCGCCATTGACGCAGCAGTTCTCGTTGTCGCCGATGCGGTAAAGCTCGCCCGGCTTGGCCACGGGCAGCGAATTCAACAACACGGCGTGGACCAGCGTGAAGATCGCCGTCGTCGCGCCGATCCCAAGTGCGAGAGTCAGAACGGCCGTCGCCGTAAATACAGGCGCATGGAGGAATTGGCGCAGGGCGTAGCGGATGTCTTTCATCTGGCGGCTCCTTCGCTATCCAAGAACGAAAACCGCACCCGATTTGTTCCGTCCGTTTCCTTCGACGTTCGGAATATCCTGGGGATAGTCGTCAAGTGAACCACGAGTTGGGTGCGGCGAGGACCAGACACGGCACTTGACCAGGACTGCAGTGCGGGATAGCCTCGCGGAGGATTTCGGGCGTTTGATCTTCCCTTTCAAGGAGACTGTGCATGGTCCCGCTTTCAGCCCTGTGGCTTGCCATCGTGCTCTCGGCCGTCTTCGTTTTTATTGCCAGTTCAATCCTGCATATGGCGCTGCGTTACCACCAGAGCGAATACCACCCCCTTCCTGATGAGGACAAGGTGCTGGCGGCGCTGCGCGGGGCGGGTCTGAAGAAAGGCTTGTACACCTTTCCATACTGCACTCACCAGACGATGAAGTCGCCCGAGGTGGTTGAAAAATTCAAGCAAGGGCCTGTGGGGATGATCACCATCTTCCCCAGCGGGCCGCCGGTCATGCAGAAGTTTCTGGGTTTGTGGTTCGGCTATTGCGTCGTTGTGAGTTTTTTCGTCGCCTACCTGACAGGCCACACGGTTTTCCCGGGCACTCCCTACCTCGCCGTTTTCCGAGTCGCGGGCACAGCCGGATTCATGGCCTACGGACTGGGAAACCTAGTCAACAGCATCTGGAGAGGCACTCCCTGGAGCATGACGATCAAAGAGGTCGTAGACGGCCTGATATTTGCGCTGCTCACCGCCGGGACATTTGGATGGTTGTGGCCGCGCTAGCGGGTGCAAGAACAAGATCGAAGTTCAGCCCACAAAGGAAGTTTCATCGGACGGGAAAGCAATCGAGGTCGTTCGCGAATGTTACGGGACCTGAATAGTGTTTTTTTATCTCCGCTTGCGTTTGTTCCTCCATCCCTAATGTTCGCAACATGCGATGAGAGAGAACCAGATTCTTGACGTGTGCGTCGCCCGCAATTTGTCCGATCACTGACGGGGGCATGTGGAGGCGGCGCTCGACTCCGGTGGCGCCTTCGGGGACGGCGTTGTGGGCGATAAAGAGATCGGCGTTCGACGCCAAGCGCACGAGACCTTCCCCATCGCCATTGGTGTCGCCGCTGAAGACGATAGATTTCCCGCCCATCTCAACGCGCCAGGCGAGCGCCGGCAAGCCGCCGTGAACCACACTCACGGCGCTGACAGCAATATCACCGCTGCGAAAAACAGCTACGGGCGTTGAATCGGCCACGACAGTATGAGGCTGCATCAAGTAGCTGCCACCCTGTCCCGGCACGAGCAATTCACTCAGGTAGCGATACACACCATGCTTATCGCCGAAGAAATCGGAGACAAACTCCGTCGTTGAAGGCATGAAATCGTTTCCGGAAGGCCCATAGATCGGCAGAGGGCGATTGCGGTCTTCAAACCAGGAGGACTTGATCAGGGCGGAAAAATCGCCGCTGTGATCCACGTGGAAGTGCGTGAATAGAATCACGTCGAGCTGCGACATCTGTGCGCCGCTCTCGCCGAATCGCAGCGCGCTGCCCCCGCCTGCGTCCACCAGCGCTCGCGCCCGCCCGTCCTCCCAAATGAGATAGCTGCTCATGGCGCGCTTGTCTTGCAGCTCCGGCCCGCCGGACCCGAGCACCTGAGCGGCTATACCGTGCGCCCCGCAGGATTGTGCGGCGGCTGATCGAGCTACCATGAAAATCAGCAAGCTGGCCAGAACGAGAAGGCGGCCTGTAGATTCCGTGGGCTTCTTGGATATTCGTTGCGGGTTCATGTCGCCTCCCTCATTCATGATGGCTGATCATCCGCCAGTGGACATCGCGACGGCAACCTGAAATGCACCGCAATCAGTTCAACACCGGATGGTGGTATCCTAGAGCTACCAACGGGGGCGAAACGGTTTCGACGGAAGCTGTCGCGGCCCGAAGGCATGCCGGGCTTCACCTGCCCGTAATCGGGTGAAAAAATACAACTGCCAATACGCAGTTGGCTCTCGCTGCCTAAACAAAATTAGGTAGCGCGTCTCCCCAAGCGTCGCCTGCGCGGTTGGGATGAGGCGTCACACAGCGGGCTGGCCGTTTCGTTTCGGTCCGTAACGCGGCGGCGAGATCATCGGACTAGCCGGCAGCGCGTCTTGCCCGCTCTGAGCGCTTCCGGTGAACGGGCGGCTGGCCTTTCGGGGCTGGGCCGCGCAGTGAACGGGACAAGCATGTAGTCTTCGGGTGGCAAGGCTTTTCGGACGGGGGTTCAACTCCCCCCGCCTCCATTCGCCTACGCGCAAATCCGGCGCTTCGGCGAATTGTCACGCCATGGCATTCTCCGGTTGCAAAGGCAAACGCGTTCGCCAAGGCAATCGCGCGGAGGCGAATGCCCGCCGTAGCACCGAAATTCAGGCCGTACCGTGGCCGCACCCCACGCCCCTGCTTGGAAGCCCAAATTTGAATTCACTTAGCGGAGGAGGGCTCTGTCGCGACTTCCATCAGCAGTCGAACGAGAGGGACTGCCCTCTTGGACTTCAATATCCTCCCGTCAAGCAGCACGACCAGACACAAAGGCGAGTGCCCAATGTTCTACCTCTACATTCTCCGCAGCAAAATTAACTCGAGGCAAAACTACGTTAATTCAACTGCCGACTTGAAGAAACGCTTAGCGGAGCACAACGCTGGAAAATCAATCCACACCAATAAGTTCAGACCGTGGGCACTCACAGTTTATGTTGCACTCCTTGACCGCGAAAAGGCCGAGAAACTTGAGAGATATTTGAAGACGGGCTCTGGTCGCGCTTTTGCTCTCCGACATCTTATCGAATGAAGTAAGAATTTCACTGGCCTCTCCGGTATCGCTAAAAGCGTTCGAACCAAGTGCATCACCCAAGAAAGCTGTCGAGATTGATCAAGGACTTGTATCGCGTCTCTTTAGGAGGCTAAGACTTCCACAAGCTGGGGATGCCGTATTCGTTTACAACCAGAAGCCGTGATATGGTGCTCGCGTTCTGCGCGGCGCTGTGATGGCGCGAGGAGGATGAAGAGCCATGTGCTTCTCGGCAGTAGCAAATTTCGTAGGCAGCGGAGCTCTGGGCGCCATCGGCGTGGTGACATTGACAAGAGTGAAGCATCGCCGCGAACTCCTCTTCGCTTCTCTGCCGGCGCTCTTCGCCCTTCATCAATTCATCGAGGGATTCGTCTGGCTGGGATTGGACGGAATTTTTTCACCGGCGGTGGCGCACGACATGGGCGCTGCGTTCATGCTGTACGCGCAGGGGCTGCTTCCTTTTCTCTTACCACTCAGCGTGCTGCTGTTTGAGCCGACGGCGAAGGCCAGGCGGCGGATGTTGCCGTTCCTCGTCATCGGGCTGGGTACGACGCTTTACATTTTGTGGGCGCTGACGGCGTTTCCGACAGAGGTCTATATCCGCTCGAACAGCATCGTTTACTTCAACCGGGCGACGAACAATACGATTGTCGCGGTCTTCTACGTCATTGCCACGTGCGGCTCACTATTTTTCTCGAAGATGCGGTTCATGGTTATTTTCGGCGCGGCCAACTTGGCCATTCTTCTCGCGGTGATGGCGTTCAAGCGCTATGCGTTTACCTCGCTTTGGTGCGCCTATGCGGCCGTTGCAAGCGTGATCATCCTCGCTTATTTCTGGAAAACTCATGGGTACCGGCCGTTCGCCTACGCATAATTCCTGCAAAGTCCAATTTGGAGTCCTCTACCGAGGTGTGTTAACTCTTCTCCCTATTCTTTCCTGCGAAAGTTTCATGCCATTGTTCTGACAGTTGCCTGATACCTTTTTCTGGCCTCTGACTTGCCTAGGGCCGGCCTCGGCTCCGCTTGGCGCAGACAATTGAGGGTGCGAGGGAACTATGGAGCTGACAATGAATGAGTTGCTCGCCGATGTTGCCCGGCGCGGGGCCGCTTACATCAAAGGCGTTCCACACCGTTCCGTCGCGCCGCGGCCGGAAGATCTGGCGCGCCTACATCTCCTGGGTGGGGCGCTGCCTGAAAATCCCGTTCCGCCATCAGAAATCATCCGCGAGCTAGATGAAATTGGCTCGCCGGCGACTGTTACTTCGACCGGCGGCCGATACTTCGGATTTGTTACGGGAGGAGTGCTCCCGGCCGCTCTCGCTGCTAACTGGCTCGCGGGTGCGTGGGATCAAAACGCCGCTCTCAGCGTGATGTCTCCGGTGGCCGCGGCTCTCGAAGAAATTGTACTGGCATGGCTGCGAGAAATCTTCGGATTGCCTCCATCCTCCGGGGCGGGCTTCGTGACCGGCGCGACGATGGCGAACTTCGCCTGCCTTGCAGCGGCTCGCGGCGCGCTCCTGCAGAGGTGCGGATGGAATGCGGAGGAGCAAGGCCTATTCGGCGCTCTGGAATTGAAGGTCGTCGTGGGCGCCGAAGTGCATGTCTCGCTGCTCAAGGCCCTTGCGATGCTTGGGCTGGGCCGCTCGCGAGTGACAAAGGTCCCAACGGACAATCAGGGGCGCTTGCGAGCGGATTCACTCCCATCTTTAGATGCGCAGACGATAGTGTGTATCCAGGCAGGCAACGTGAATACCGGCGCATTTGATCCTGCCGTGGAGATATGCGCGCGGGCGCGGAAAGCAGGAGCGTGGGTCCATGTAGATGGCGCCTTCGGGCTTTGGGCCGCCGCCGCTCCCGAGCGGGCTCACTTGATGAATGGTTTTTCCGAGGCGGACTCTTGGGCGACGGATTGCCACAAGTGGCTCAATGTTCCGTACGACTCCGGTGTCGCTCTGGTCCGAGACGCCAACCATCTTCGCAATGCAATGGTCCTGCATGCAGGTTACTTGCAGGCTGGCAACGCCCGTGAGCCGGCCTACTACACACCTGACGCTTCACGGAGGGCACGCGCGATCGAAATCTGGGCAGCTATGAAGTCCTTGGGCCGTTCGGGCATCGCCGAAATGGTCCGGAGGCATTGCCGTCTCGCCAAACGCTTCGCGGATGGCTTGACTAGAGCCGGTTATGCAGTGCTGAACGACGTCGTCCTGAACCAAGTGCTGGTGTCCTTCGGCGACTCGGCTATGAATAAACGGATAATCGGGAAGATCCAGGAAGAGGGTACCTGCTGGTGTGGTGGAACGGAATGGCAGGGAAAGAGCGCGATGCGCATCAGCGTTTCCTGCTGGAATACGACGGAGGAGGACGTTGACCGTAGTTTGGCAGCGATTCTAGGAATCGCGAGGAGAGCTGCTCTCGCAAGAACTCTAACCAAACAAAGGTAAGTTATGGCCGCGCGCGTATTCTTGCCTTTACTTCAGCGGGCCAAAGGAGGGGCCGCATTGCCAAATCAGGCGCAAGAGCAAGCTGGGAATTCCTGGAACATTTGAGACATATCGAACTGCAACGTTGCCTCATATAAGGCAGCATCCGGCTCGAACCGACGGACTTTCCTCATGCCTGCCCGATGGTGGTTCTGGCTCTCTCCTGTGTTTCTAACAAGTTGCGGAGCTCGCCTGGAATGCTGCATCTCCTTGGCATGGCGAGTGCTCTCCACCTCGTCGTTGGGGTAAATGTTATCGGTGCGTCGATAGGGATTCCTCGAGCAGAATATGACATGCCGAGGGTCATTAGCGCGGAAAGGGCAGTTACGTTGATCAAAAACGGCGCGACGCTCGGCACCGTTGTTCTTCTGCTCGCCGGATTTGCGGAGGAGTTCGCCATAGCAATCGAGAAGAAGTTCCTAGAGGCGGGCCATCCAGCAAACCTGACAGGCGTATTTAGTTCCCGCAATCCTCTGTGCTGCGGGGAATTACTTGACAATTTGCCCCAGCGCTAGTATCAAAGGCTCCTATTATGCTCACGTTCCAGGGTCATTAGGTCACCGAAGCGAGCATGGGAGCCGTTAGTTAAAATTTACTCGGAGGTTCAGCCGATGAAGAGTCTGAAGTATGTTTTCCTGGCGATGGTCGTAGCTGCTTTGCTCGTGATCCCCGCTGCCGCGCAGCAATCGGATCAGAAGGCCGCGACTTCACCGCTGGTTCAATTGCTTAAATCCAGGGGCGTACTGACCGCAGAGGATGTCCGGCAGCTTGGCGAGGCTACCTCGGCTGAAGACGCGAATGAGCGGCTGGCCCGTTTGCTCGTTCAGAAGGGGGTCATCAGCACGGAGGACTACAGCCAAACGGTGGTGGCGGACGACGCCAGCGCGAACGCCGGTCGTTTCGTGAATGCGGCCGTCCACACTTCTCCGATGTATGCTTACAGCGACGCGGACGGCAGCGGATCACCGGACCAGGAACCCGTCTCGTTCAAATTCAAGGGAATCACCTTGACGCCGGGCGGCTTCTTTTCAGGGCAAACCACATGGCGGCAACGTGCCATTTCCTCCGGCTCCGCGACGCCGTTCAACTCCATTCCCTTCAGTACCTCGAATCTCGGGAACATCGGAGAATTCAATACCGATGCCCGGCAATCGCTGTTTAACTTCCTGGCCGAGGGCCACTTGGGCGGAACGAGGATACGGGGCTACTTCGAGAGCGATTTCAATTCGGCGGGCGTCACCTCGAATAACAACGCCACCAATGGCTATACCTTGCGCATCCGCCAGGCGTGGGGTCAGGCGGCGTTTGACAATGGCTGGACCATCACCGTCGGCCAAATGTGGAGTTTGGTGACAGCGGAGCGCCAGGGCATAGAACCTTTGGCGGAAATAATTCCGTACGTCATTGACTCTGGCTACGTTGCGGGGTTCCCATACGCGCGGCAGGAGGGCTTTCGAGTTTCGAAGTCGTTCCTCGACAAGAAGCTGTTTTTCGCCCTGTCGGTCGAGAATCCCGAACTCAACTCCGTCGCCGGACCGGCATGCACGGCGGGTTCCTGCCTTTACGGAGCGGTGGGAAACACCACTGGGCTTTTCAACACCGTCACCACGGGCGTCGAAGCACAAAACTATTCGTTCAACGCCAGCCCGGACTTCATCTTCAAACTCGCACTCGAGCCCGGGTTTGGGCACTGGGAAGTCTTCGGTTTGGTGAACACCTTCCACGAGCGATTCTATCCCTGCTTTGACGCAAGCGATGAGGCTCCGTGCGCAATCAATGCCTTGATCGTGACGCCCTCGAGCTTCGGAGCCAACAACCGAACCACCACCGGAGGCGGGGTGGGCGCGAATGGGTATTTCTCGCTCTTCAACAAGCACCTCGATGTAAACGCCAGCTTCATGGGCGGCAACGGCATCGGACGCTACGGCGGGACGACGGGTTTCTCCGACGTGGTGTTCAATGCCGATCAGGAACTCGTGGCGCTCCGGAACTATCGAGGCTATGGTGGGTTGATCTGGCACGTCACCCCGAAACTCGATATCTACGGCTACGCCGGCGGCGAGTACCTGCAGCGCTCCCACAACTACGGCCAGGACGACGGCGCGCCTATTGCGCTCAACGCGGAATGCTTCACCGAAGCGTTGCCGGCAAGCGATGTGAGCCCCGGGGGCACATGCAATGCCGTCACCCGGGACATCATTGAGGGCGTGGGGGGATTCTGGTATAAGTTTTTCACCGGGTCGATCGGGCGGATGCAAGCGGGAGTGCAATACTCCTACATCACCCGGGCAACTTGGGCGGGCACCACCACCACCACCACCGACGATACAACGACTACCAGCTCGTTCGCGCCTCACGCCGTAGAGAACATGATAATGACGTCGTTCCGATACTACTTGCCGTAAGAGCATTGCGGAAGCAGGGAGGTGGCTCAACGCCTCCCTGCTTTCCGCTAAACTCACGGGGTTGAGGGCGGTGAGGCAGGTGAAGTAGTTCGCGTTAGTTCAGATGGGAACGGAGAACGCGATCTCTCAACTAAGGAACCAGACAGCAAACACTGCTCCTGCACGCGCTCGTCTCGAATTTACATCGCGGTATTTCCATGACCAGGGAGTAGTGTCTGTTCGTACCGAATCCCGGCAGATAAGTCACGCGGAATTCCATAGCAGCTTTTTAGGGAGGTAAACGTATGGGCACGCGAGCGCAGGTAGCGGGGGGGACGAACGGCGGGCGCGCATACAGTTTGCCGTTGGTAATCACGGCCTCCTCCGTGGGGACGATGATTGAATGGTATGACTTCTACATTTTTGGCAGTCTGGCGGCCGTTCTTTCTCCGAAATTCTATCCACCGGGCAACAATACGTTCGCGTATTTCGCGTATCTCGCGACATTCGCGGTGGGATTCGTGGTGCGGCCGTTCGGAGCGATCTTTTTCGGTCGCATCGGCGACTTGATCGGGCGGAAATACGCGTTTCTCGTCACTCTCTCGATTATGGGCCTCTCGACAGCCTTAATTGGCGCATTGCCGGTGTACAAGACCGCCGGATGGTTTTCGCCGATTGCCCTGATTGCCATCCGCGTGTTGCAGGGCTTGGCGCTCGGCGGCGAGTACGGCGGCGCAGCGGTCTATGTCGGCGAACATTCCCCGGACGGAAAGCGCGGGTTCTACACCAGCTTCATTCAAATCACCGCGACCTTGGGATTATTCGTATCCATTCTGGTGATTATCGCCACTCGCGCGAATATGAGCCCGGAGGCGTTTTCGGATTGGGGATGGCGTCTTCCCTTTTTGCTCTCCATCATCCTAGTGGCGATTTCTCTCTACATACGCTTAAGGCTCAAGGAGTCGCCAATCTTCTCGTCCATCAAGAGCACTGGCAAGGCTTCGATGCAGCCCTTGAAGGACGCCTTCACGAAATGGGATAACGCCAAGCAAGTATTGATCTCGTTGTTTGGGGCCACGGCCGGACAGGGAGTCGTCTGGTACACCGGCCAGTTCTACGCGCTGTTCTACATGCAGTCGATCCTAAAGATGAATGCCAAGACGGTGAATTACATCATCGTCATCGCGCTGGCGATTGGTATGCCGCTCTTCACTTTTTTTGGCTGGCTCTCGGACAAGATTGGCCGAAAGAAGATCATGATGGCGGGCTGCCTCTTGGCAGTCGTGACTTACATCCCCATCTATCAGGCCATGCAGGCAGCCGCGGGTAACAATATCGTAACAGTGAAATCCCAACGGAACGCAGTGACTGGCGCGATCAGCCTCACGCCTATCACGGTGGATGCGACCGGTGCGCAAGTTCCTGCGAAAGAAGCGCCGAATCCGGACTTCTGGAAGCTCGTCGGCCTTGTGCTGATCCAGGTCGTGTATGTGTGCATGGTTTACGGCCCGATCGCAGCGTTCCTCGTCGAGCTCTTCCCTGCAAGGGTCCGCTACACATCGCTATCCTTGCCTTATCACATAGGCAACGGCGTGTTTGGAGGGTTGCTGCCGCTTATCGGTTTATCGATTTGCGCCCAGACGGGGAACATTATCGCCGGTCTCTACTACCCAATGACGGTAGCCGGAATCACGTTCATCGTGGGTAGCTTGTTCCTGCGCGAAACGCACGGGACAAAGATTTGGGATGAGGTAGGCGGCCATCCGGCCGGTAGCCCGGCGGATTGACCGTTCCTTGCTCTAGGGAGATGACGGACGTGCGTGGGTGCTCCGCGAGCAAAGCTCTTGCCCGCGGAGCGCCTGCGGTGTGGCCTCCCCGTTCTTTCGTGGCCGCGTCTCGTTTTGATCGCAGGATGACCCAAACCGATTTTGAATTACAGTATTTTTCCGAGCACAGGCCGGAGAGAAGACCATGACGACCACGGTAAGTGAAGCCCACATTGCAGTCCATTGGAAAGAAGAGGAATACTACTACCCTCCCAAGAAATTCATTGAGCAAGCCAACCTGAAAGACCCCAATGCCGTGGAACGCTTCAGTGAAAGGAATTTCCCGAAGTGCTTCGAAGAGTACGCCGAACTGCTCACTTGGTCCCAGCAGTGGCACACGATTCTCGATACGAATGATCCGCCGTTTTGGAAATGGTTCGTCGGCGGGAAATTGAACGCCTGCTACAACTGCGTGGACCGTCATCTCGCCAAGTATAAGAACAAGGCGGCCATAATTTTTGTTCCCGAGCCGGAAAACGAAGATCCGGTGGTCATCACCTACCAGGAACTCTATAACCGTGTGAACGAAACGGCCGCGTTGCTCCGTGATTTCGCGGGGCTGAAGACGGGCGACCGCGTCACGATTCACATGCCTATGATTCCGGAGCTGCCGGTCACGATGCTGGCCTGCGCGCGAATCGGCGTCATTCATTCGGTCGTCTTCGGCGGCTTCAGCGGTGAGGCTTGCGGGCAGCGCGCGGCCGATTCGAAAAGCAAGGTGTTGATTTACGCCGACAGTTACTACCGCAGCGGCAAGCTCATCGATCATAGAACAGCCGTTGAAACCGCCGTCGAGACAGCGCAGCGCGAGGGACAGACAATCGAGAAAGTCTTGGTGTGGCGGCGCTATGCGGGCAAGAACGGTTCTTCCGCCCCGATGGTGCAGGGCCGCGACTTTTTCGTGGACGAAGCCTTGAAGAATTTTCGCGGCAAGAAGGTTGAGCCGGTTCCCATGGATGCCGAATCGCCGCTCTTCCTGATGTACACGAGCGGCTCGACGGGCAAGCCGAAAGGCTGCCAGCACCGCACGGGCGGCTACATGGCCTATGTGACCGGCACTTCCAAGTTCTACCAGGATATCCATCCGGAAGATGTCTATTGGTGCATGGCCGATATCGGTTGGATCACGGGCCACTCGTATATTGTGTATGGGCCCCTGGCGCTGGCGGCGTCGAGCGTCATCTATGAAGGCGTCCCGAATTATCCGGACCCGGGACGGCCCTGGCGAATTGCGGAACGGCTAGACGTAAATATCTTCCACACCTCGCCGACGGCCATCCGCATGTTGCGCAAGACCGGCCCCGAAGAACCAAAAAAATACAATTTCCACTTCAAGCATATGACCACTGTGGGCGAACCGATCGAGCCCGATGTCTGGCGCTGGTATTACGACACGGTCGGCAAGCGCGAAGCTGTCATCGTTGACACCTGGTGGCAAACGGAAACGGGCGGTTTCCTTTGCAGCACGAAGCCCGCGCTCGACCCCATGAAGCCGGGCAGCGCTGGACCGGGCGTCCTCGGCGTCTATCCCGTCATTTACGACGAAAATGGCCAGGAATTGCCCGCCGGCTCCGTGAAAGCAGGCAACATCTGCATTCGCAACCCGTGGCCCGGCGTGATGCAAACCATCTGGGGCGACCGTGACCGCTTCGTCCGCCAGTACTATCAAAAATACAACAAGAATCCGAAGAGCAAGGACTGGCACGACTGGCCGTACTTCGCCGGCGATGGGGCCTTGCTCGCGAAGGACGGCTATTTCCGCATTCTCGGCCGCGTGGACGACGTCATCAACGTTGCTGGGCACCGCTTGGGAACTAAAGAACTCGAATCCGCGTGCCTGACGATTGACGAAGTCGCCGAAGCGGCCGTGATTCCCGTCGTGGATGAAATCAAAGGCCGCATGCCGGAAATTTATGTATCTCTGAAGCCCGGCGTGACCACCCCGCACAAGGAAGTGATCGACAAAGTGACGCACACCATCGAAACGATGATCGGCAAGATTGCTCGCCCGAAAACCGTTCACATCGTTCCCGATATGCCCAAGACGCGTTCCGGGAAACTGATGCGCCGCATTCTGGCCGCTATCTCCAATACGCTCGATGTCGGCGACATCACTACGCTCTCGAACCCGGATGTGGTGGAACAAATTCGAGTACAGGTGCAAGGGAAAGAAAAGGTCGCGAAGAAGGAAGGACCGGAAGATATCAAGCAATTCGGCTCCGTGGAGTAAGAGGACCTTTCCGGAAATTCGTCATTCTTGATGGGAAGGAGGAATCATTCATATGGCTAGGAAAAAGGGCCCGAAGATTTCCCGCAGAGAATTCGTCAAGTTGGCCGGCACGGGAGCGGTTGCCGCTGGACTCGGACCAGCGTTTCTCTTTCCGGAAAGGGCGTTGGCGCAGCAGAAAACATTGAAAATTCTGCAGTGGAGTCACTTCGTCCCCGCCTTTGACACCTGGTTCAACGGGACGTTTACGAAGGAGTGGGGCCAGAAGAACAACACCAACGTCATCGTGGACAATATCAATCTCGTGGACCTGCCGACGCGAGCGGCCTCCGAAGTTTCCGCGCAGAAGGGCCACGACCTTTTCATGTTTCTCTCGCCGCCGGCGGCGTACGAAAACGTGACCATTGATATGTCGCACGTGTACCAGGAAGTCGAAAAGAAGCACGGCAAAAAGATTGATCTGGCGCACAAGTCCACCTACAACCCGAAAACCAAGCGTTATTTTGCTTTTTCCGACGCCTACACACCCGATCCCGGCAACTGGCACAAGGACTGGTGGACGGAAGCGGGCTATCCGAATGGGCCCGATACTTACGACGATTTGCGCGCCGGCGCGAAAAAGATTCGTGACAAGAGCGGCCACCCCTGCGGCATCGGTCTGGCACAAGAATTGGATACCAGCATGGCCATGCGCGCGATTCTCTGGTCGTTCGGCGGGGCGGAGCAGGACGAGGCCGGAAACGTCACGATCAATTCGCCGAACACCATCGAAGCTCTCAAATTCATGAAGGCCCTGTTTCAGGAAAGCGAAACTCCGGAAGTATTCACGTGGACTCCGCCTTCGAACAATCAGGCCATGCTCGCCGGGCGCATCTCCTTCGTCATGAACGCCATTTCCATCACGCGCCAGTCCGAGCGCGAACATTTGCCCATCGATGCGAAGATCATGATCAGTCCCGCGCTGAAGGGCCCCGTCCGTCGCATCGCCGCCGAACACGTGATGAATTGCTACGTCATCTGGCAGTTTGCGGAAAACAAGGAAGGCGCGCAGCAGTTTCTGATCGACTACTTGGATCACTTCCACGACGGCTTCGAAGCCGGACAGTTCTACAACTTTCCTTGCTTCCCCACTCTCGTCCCCGACCTCAAGAAGGAAATTTCCAGCGACCCGCGGGCCAATCCAAACGACAAGTACAAAGTTCTCGGCAACGTTCTCGATTGGGCTACCAACGTGGGTTATCCCGGCTATGCTTCCGCCGCGATTGATGAGGCTTTCAAGACCTGGGTGATCCCGACGATGTTCGCCAAGGTCGCCCGCGGCGACGAAACGCCCGAGGATGCCGTCAAGGCGGCCGAAGCGGAGTACAAGCGAATCTTCGCCCGTTGGAAATAGCACGAGGAGGGATGGAAATCTTACGGGGGCTTGATGGCCGTCGTTGAGCTCAGGAATCTGAGCAAGGTTTTTAGAGCAGGGACACCGGGCGCAGTCAATAACGTGAATCTGGAAACGAAGGAGGGCGAATTTCTCGTCCTCCTCGGCCCCTCCGGTTCGGGAAAAACCACCCTTCTGCGCATGATTGCCGGGCTGGAAATGCCGACTTCCGGCGAGATTCGTATCGGCGGAGGTGTGGTCAATAATCTCACGCCGCGCGAACGCGGCATTGCAATGGTGTTCCAGAGCTATGCGCTATATCCGCATCTGAGCGTCCGCGAAAATATCGCTTTTCCACTGCGGGCGCAGAAAGTCCCCAGGCAGAAGCACAAGCACAAAGTCGAGTGGGCGGCGGGCTTGCTCTCCATTGAAAAGCTTCTCGACCGCAAACCCCGGCAGCTTTCCGGCGGAGAGCGCCAGCGAGTGGCGCTGGCACGCGCCATCGTCCGCGAGCCTCGCGTCTTTCTCCTCGATGAGCCGCTGTCGAATCTGGATGCGAAGCTGCGCGCTTCGGCCCGCGAGGAACTCGAGCGCTTCCACCACCAAATCAAGACGACCACCATTTATGTGACGCACGATCAAGTGGAAGCCATGGCCATGGGCGAGCGCATCGTCGTTCTCCACCAGGGCGAAGTCCGCCAGATTGGTTCCCCGAAAGAAGTGTACGAAGATCCCGCGGACACCTTTGTGGCTACTTTTCTTGGCTCGCCGCCCATGAACCTGCTGGAATATCCCGGAGTCATCGTCGGGTTTCGGCCGGAAAGCCTCGTGCCCGCCGATATCATTCCCGGATCGGCACAAGTGAACTTCCGCTTCCGTGTGAAGTACGTGGAATACCTGGGAGCCGAGCGTGTGTTGTACGGAAGCCTCGAGAATGTGCCCTTCACGGAAAAAGAAATCGTCTCCCGGCTTTCCTGGACGATGCCGTCAGGCTATCAAGCCGGGAGCGCGTACGATTTTGCGGTTGCGGAAATGGATTTGCGATTTTTCGATCGTGAGACG
>Ga0187781_10000294_pt1 | contig 35616 bp, 35 predicted proteins | sample 0715_SJ02_MP02_2_FD_132447 | JGI IMG/M metagenome (GOLD analysis project Ga0187781, IMG submission 132447) | Tropical peat soil microbial communities from peatlands in Department of Meta, Colombia - 0715_SJ02_MP02_20_MG | ecosystem: Environmental > Terrestrial > Soil > Wetlands > Peat | place... | reverse complement strand
TGGTGGTATTCTCGGGATCGATCTCGCCATGCGCCACAAGGACCGGGTCGGCAAAGTCTTCGCCTTCGCGGCCAATACGGTGACGTCGGGCGTCAAAGACGACGTCGAGAAGAACCCGACCTTCGCCGCCTATATCGAGCGCGCCCGCCACGAATACGAGGCCTATTCAGCGACACCCAAGGATTACGACGCCTTCGTCGATCAGATCAGCAAGATGTGGGCCGAGCAGCCGAATTGGAGCGACGCGCAGCTCAAGGCGATCGACACGCCGGTCCTTGTCGTCGACGGCGACTATGACGAGGCGATCAAGCGCGAGCACACCGAATATATCGCGGCGACAATCCCGCACGCGGGGTTGTTGATCCTGCCCAATGCAAGCCATTTCGCCTTTCTGCAGGATCCGGGGCAGTTCAATTTCGCCATACTGCATTTCTTGGGCGACGAGTAGACGCGGGCTTAAAACGGCATTCGTTCCACAGCGCTGACGGGAGGCCGTCTGTTAAGCGGTAACCCACATCGGTTTATATCTCAATTTTGAGATTAAAATTAAGTGGCGAGACTGCGCAACGGATCTCCTGAATTGCGTCGTGCCCTCGAACGTCCGCGGTGCCGGCCCAGACATGGTCGCGGGCAAGCCGCCTGCGCTTTGCAAGCGCGATCTTGCTCCTTGCCAGTATCCGTGGCGATTCAATACCTCAAGCCGGCGCGCTGAGGGGCGCCTCGCCCGGCACTACCGCGGTCGCTTCGATCTCCACTTTGCCGGGATCATCGAGGAGGCTGGCGACGAAGATCATGCTCATGGCCGGAAAGTGACGGCCCATCAGGCGCCGCCAGACCCGACCCAGTTCGGCCCGCGACGCAAGATAGGCCGGCTTGTCGGTGCAGAAGACGGTCATGCGGCAGATGTGCTCGGGCCGGCCGCCGGCCTCGGCGAGCACGGCGAGCACGTTTTCCAGCGCCTGCGCGAATTGCGGCACCAACTCCGCCGAGCGGAAGACCTGCGCCGCATCCCAGCCGACTTGGCCGGCGATGAAGACCAGGCGACCGGGGGGGACGGCGATGCCGTTGGCATAGCCGATGGGCGGTTTCCAGTCCTGGGGAAGCAGCACGGTCATGGCTCATCAGTCCGGCATTGTGGGTTCGTCGGGATCGTAGTCCCAGTCCTCCGCCGCTTTGGGCAAGCGCGCAAGCCACTCGCGCACCAGCGCGACATGCGCTCGTTCTTCCGCGGCGAATTCGCTGGCCAGGCGGCGAAGCTCGGCAGGCAGCGGTCGCTCCGCCAAATCCGCGAAAAACTCGAAGGCGCGCTGCTCGTTGGCAAGTGCGATCGCCAGCGCGTGCATGGGTGTCATGAGATAGTGAAGCGCGTCGCCCGACGCGGTCTCGAGCCCTTCCTGGCCCGGTACCGCCAAGGCCGGACGCGCGCCAAGGGCATGGCCGCCGCGCTTGAGATCGGCCGCCAAGGCCTCGGCATGCTTCCGCTCAATGGCGGCGAGCTTGCCAAAGAGCGCCGCGATCTCGAGATTTCCGTGCTGCCGCATCTGCGCGGCAAATTCCTCATAGCGCTCGGCCGCCTCGACCTCCATGGCATGGGCGCAAGCGAGAAGATCGGCCCTGCTGGCGATGGCGGGCTCGGGGGTCACAGCTCGAAGCCCCGTGCCAGATCCGCCAACGGTTTGCGCGCCCGGCCGATCTCCGGCTGGTAGGGCTTGCGCCTTCCGGCGTAGAGCACGCCGATATTGAAGCCGTCATCGGTCATGATGCGTCTTGCGGCGCGTGCCGGATCGTCGGTCGGCGGTACCGGAGACGGACGGACCAGCTCCTTCCACGCGCGCTGCTCCGGACGGAAGGTCACGCACGGGCTCAGCAGCTCGACGAAGGAAAACCCCGGCGCCTGGATCGCCTGGGCAATGATGGCCGCCGTGCCGATGATGTCGCCGGAGAAGGCGCGGGCGACAAAATTGGCACCGGAAGCGAGAGCGATGACCAGCGGCTGGAACGGCCTGAGCCCGCTGCCGCCCGGCATCAGCGCGTTGTCCCAATCGGGCTCGGTGGTCGGCGAGGCTTGTCCCTTGGTCATGCCGTAGACGTGGTTGTCCATGACGATATAGGTGAGATCCACGTTGCGACGGCAGGCATGGAGAAAGTGATTGCCGCCGATCGAGTAGCCGTCGCCGTCGCCGCCCGCGGCGATGACGGTGAGATCGGGGCGCGACACTTTGAGGCCGGTGGCCACCGGCAGCGCGCGGCCGTGGACCCCGTGAAAGCCGTAGCAGGTCGTATAGGCGGGGATGCGCGACGAGCACCCGATGCCGGAGATGATCGCAGTCGCTTCGGGACGCAGCCCGAGGTCGGCGAGCGCCCGGGCAAGCGATGTGAGGACGCCATAATCGCCGCAGCCCGGACACCACACCGGCTTCGTGTCGGATTTGAAATCCTTGGCGGCGAGCGCGGCGCTGATCGGGGCGTTCATTGGCGGCTCCAGCGCATGAGCTCCTGATGGATCTCCCCAGGGCGCAGCGGCAACGGCCCCGGATGGCACAGAGAGCGAACCTCGGCTTCAAGCGCGTGCTCGGCAAGGAGATAGCGGCGGAATTGCCCGCCATGGCTCTGCTCGACGACGAGAACGCGGCTGACACCGTCAAGCGCCGCGGCAAGGCGGTGAGGCTGCACCGGCGCCAGCAGGCGGAGCGAAACGAGTTTCACCCTGAGGCCGTCGTCGCGCGAGCGAGCGATCGCCTCGCGCGCAGGCCCAGTGCAGGATCCCCAGGTGACGACAGCGATCTCGCCCTCGCCGTCGATCTCGGCCCAGCGCGCTCCCGCATCGACCCCGTCCAGCTTGCGCCGCCGCTTGTCGAGCTGCGCCAGATGATCGCGGGCCTGGCTCGATGGCGTGCCTCGCTCGCTGTGCTCCAGCCCATCGGCGGTGTACATGAGGTCGGGCATGCCCGGGACGGCCATGGGCGAGACGCCGGAGGACGTCAGCGCATAGCGCCGATAAGCCTCGTCCCCGACGGCGGCAAGCATGCGCCCGGCGATGGCGTCGTCTACCGGCGGCGGGTCGATGACCATGCGCGTCTGCCCCAGCGATTGGTCCGAGAGTACGACCGCCGGCACCTGCATCGCCTCCGCCAGATGCACGGCCCATTGCGTCGTCGCCAGGCAATCCGCCACGGAAGTGGGCGCCACTACGACGTGCGGCGCATCGCCGTGAAGCGCGTAAAGCGCGACGTTGAGGTCGGCTTGCTCGGACTTCGTGGGAATGCCGGTCGACGGGCCGCAGCGCATGACGTCGACAACCACGATCGGCACTTCCGCGGCGACGGCAAGGCCCAACGCCTCCGTCATCAGCGACAATCCCGGCCCGGAGGTCGCGGTCAGCGACGGCGTGCCGCCATAGGAGGCACCGATCGCCATGTTGATCGATGCGAGTTCGTCTTCTGCCTGCACGAGGACGCCGCCGAGCTCGACGAGCGCCGGCGACATCCATTCCAGCATTTCGGTGGCGGGGGTGATGGGATAGGCGGCAACGAAGCGCACGCCGCCCTTGAGTGCGCCATAGCCTGCCGCCTCGTTGCCGGTGAGCAGCCAGCGCCGGCCGCTGCGTGTGCCCGGGGTCAGCCTGACCGGGCTCTCGACCTCCGCCGCGGCCTGGCGCCCGACGGCAAGGCTGGCGAGACTCGCGGCGACGCGGTCGTTGGCGGCGCCCAAGACGCGCCGCACCGCCTCTGCCGTCGCGTCTTCTGGCAAGCCGATGAGGCTCGCTACATAGCCGAGGGCCACCATATTGGCTCGTCCGCCCGGAATCTTCTTGGCGAGTTCCTTCATCGGCAAGGCGAGACGCCTGGCGCCGTTCGCCAGCATCGCCGCCGGCGGCTCGCCCTGGCTCGGATCGCCGATAATCACGCTGTTGCGGTCGAGCGGCAGCTCGGCGGCGAAGTGCTCGAGGTTGAGCCAGTCCACCGAGACCAGCAGGTCGAAGCGATCGCCCAGGCTCTCGATCGGCGCCGCGGCAAGGCGGAGCAAGGCGGCCGCTTCGCCGCCGCGGATCTGCGGACCGCTGGAGCGGCTCATCAGGCCATAGCAGCCGGCAAGCGCCGCAGCTTCGAGCAGCATCGAGCCCGCGGTCATCACCCCGGCGCCGCCGCTGCCGGTCATGGCGATGGAAAGCGCGGAAGAGGTCGCCGGCCGAGCCGCAGTCATCGCTGGCGCCATCGCTGCCTCCTTGCGCCGAGTCATCATCGGCGCGACGTGACGGAAAAAGATTGATCTGGATCAAAACATGCCGCCGCCCGCTGGATCATGATGTTTTCCGCTTGACGCGCTCGTCGGTAAATCGGTACGATAATACCAAAATAACCGGCCCTGGCGACGAGGTCAAGGGCGGCGAAAAAAAGGGGAGAGACCATGCAGGCGGTCGGCTATCGCTGGATGATGACGGGGGTCAAGGCGCCGCTGGTACGCGCCGATTTCGATCCCTGGACGCCCGCCCCGGGCGAGGTCGCGGTAGAGGTGGCGGGCTGCGGCGTCTGCCATACCGATCTCGGCTATTATTACGATGGCGTCCGTCTCAACCACGCGCTGCCGCTGGCGCTGGGCCATGAGGTGAGCGGCCGAGTGGTCGCGGCGGGTGCCGGCGCCGAAATCTGGCGCGGGCAAAGCGTCATCGTGCCGGCGGTGCTGCCCTGCGGCGAGTGCGATCTCTGCCGGCGCGGCCGCGGCACCATCTGCCGCCGCCAGAAGATGCCGGGCAACGACATCCAAGGCGGCTTTGCCAGCCACATCGTCGTGCCGGCGCGCGGTCTCTGCCCGGTGGATGAGACGCGGCTCACGGCGGCCGGACTCGGCCTTGCCGATGTTTCGGTCGTCGCCGATGCATTGACCACGCCCTATCAAGCGGTGAAGCGCGCCGGCCTCGGATCGGAGGCGCTCGCCATCGTCGTCGGCGTCGGCGGCGTCGGCGGCTATGCGGTACAGATCGCGAAGGCGTTTGGCGCCACCGTGGTTGCGGTAGACGTGGACGCCGAGAAGCTCGCCGCCATCGCTCGTTGCGGCGCGGCTTTGGCGCTGAACGCGCGCGAGATGGACGGCCGAGCGCTCAAGGGCGCGGTCCAGGCCTTCGCCAGAGAGCGCGGTCTGCGCGAAACCGAGTGGTTCATCTTCGAATGCTCCGGCACGGCGGCCGGCCAGCTCACGGCCTACGGCCTGCTGGTCCATGGCGCCACTTTGTCGGTCGTCGGTTTCACTCTCGACAAGGTCGAAGTGCGGCTCTCCAACCTCATGGCGTTCGACGCGCGCGCCCTGGGGAATTGGGGCTGCCCGCCGGAACTTTATCCGGCTGCGCTCGACCTCGTGCTCGACGGCAAGGTTCAAGTCAAGCCTTTCATCGAGCGGCATCCGCTGGCCGACATCAACGCGGTCTTCGATGCCGTCCACCGCCACGCGCTGAAACGCCGCGTCGTCCTCGTCCCCGATGCCTGATGTTCCACGAGAGAGAAGGTGATCGCCATGGTTGTATCGACGCTCTCCATCGCCGCCAAGACCAAGCCCGCCGCTCTCAAGGATCACACGCTGGTGCCGGAATACTCGGTGCCGGGCGTGCGCTTCGAAAGGCGCCCGGCCAAGACGCCCGACGGCGCCATCGTTCCCGGGCTCTACAACGCCTGGATCATCTTCGACAATCAGAGCCAGTTCAACTCCTACACGACCGATATGGTGAAGGGCGCGATCATGGCATTCCGCGCCGCGAGCGCGGCACGCGACGTCGTCGCCGTGGTGTTCACCGGCGCCGGCGACAAAGCGTTCTGCACCGGCGGCAACACCAAGGAATATGCCGAGTATTACGCCGGAAATCCCCAGGAGTACCGGCAATACATGCGGCTCTTCAACGATATGGTCTCGGCCATTCTCGGCTGCGACAAGCCGGTGATCGCCCGGGTCAACGGCATGCGCATCGCCGGCGGCCAGGAGATCGGCATGGCCTGCGACTTCTCGATTGCCCAGGACCTCGCCCGTTTCGGCCAGGCCGGTCCCAAGCACGGCTCGGCTGCGATTGGCGGCGCCACCGATTTCCTGCCGGTGATGATCGGCATGGAGCGGGCGATGGAATCGGGCACGCTTTGCGAGCCCTGGTCGGCGCACAAGGCCTATCGCCTCGGCCTGATCTGCGACTTGGCTCCGGCGCTCAAGGTCGATGGCAAGTTCATCGCCAATCCGCTGGTCGTAACCGACCGCTATCTCGACGAGTACGGCCGCATCGTCCATGGCGAGCCCAAGACGGGCGCCGCCCTCGCCGAGGGCAAAAGCCTGTTGGCGCGTGGCACCGTCGATCTCTCGCTCCTCGACGAAAAAGTGGAGCAGCTCTGCGCCAAGCTGCTGCTCACCTTCCCGGAATGCCTGACCAAGAGCTTCGAGGAGTTGCGCAAGCCCAAGCTCGAGACCTGGAACCGCAACAAGGAGAATTCGCGCGCCTGGCTCGCGCTCAACATGATGGCCGAAGCGCGCACCGGCTTCCGCGCCTTCAACGAAGGCCCCAAGGACCATCGCGAGATCGATTTTGTCGCGTTGCGCCAGTCGCTGGCCAACGGCGCGCCCTGGACCGAGGATCTGATCGAAAGCCTCATCCCGAAAGCGGGGGACGCGCGGTGACCGGCGCCGCGCCCGCGCCGCTGCGCGTGTGGCTCGACGAGGCCGGGACCCTGCTGCGGCTGCGTTTGGCGCGGCCAAAGGCCAACATCGTCGACGCAGCGATGATCGCCGCGCTCGACCGCGCGCTCAACGAGCATCTCGGCCGCGGCGATCTTCTTGCAGTGCTGATCGATGCCGACGGACCGAATTTCAGCTTCGGCGCCAGCGTCGAAGAGCATCTGCCGGGCAATTGCGCGGTCATGCTGAAAAACCTGCATGCGCTGCTGCTGCGTTTCCTCGCGAGCCCGGCGCCGGTGCTGGTGGCGGTGCGCGGGCAGTGCCTGGGCGGCGGTCTCGAGCTGGCGCTGGCGGGAACGCTGCTCTTCATCGCCCCCGATGCCAGGCTCGGCCAGCCCGAGATCAAGCTTGGCGTTCTCGCGCCCGCCGCCTCCTGCCTGCTGCCGGAGCGGGTCGGCCAGGCGAGGGCGGAGGAGTTGCTGCTCTCCGGGCGCAGCATGGATGCCGCCGAGGCAGCGGCGATCGGCCTCGTCACCGCCGTGGCCGCCGACCCCGAGGGCGCGGCGCTCGCCTGGTTCGCGCAGCACCTGAAAGGCAAGAGCGCCGCCGCCTTGCGCCACGCGCTGCGCGCCGCGCGCCTCGATCTGGTCGAGCGCGTGCGGCAAAAGCTGGCCCGGGTCGAGGCGCTCTACCTCGACGATCTCATGGCGACCCGCGACGCCGTGGAAGGTTTGGACGCCTTCCTCGCCAGGCGGCCGCCCAAATGGGAGCACCGCTAGCCATGACCTCGACCGCCGAAATCGTCGCCCGCTGCCAAAGCCTCTTCGACGACCTCAATTTCACCTACGCCCGGGAGTGGAAGGCGGCGGCGCCCGGCCGCACCGTGGTCGGCTACTTGCCTTTCTACGTCCCGCGCGAGCTGATCCATGCGGCGGGCGCGCTGCCCCTGGGCATTCTCGGCGGCGGCGATCAGCTCGAGGTCATTCACGGCGACGCCTATTACCAGAGCTATATCTGCCGCATCCCGCGCTCGACCGTCGAGCTCGGCGTCACCGGCCGGCTCGACTTCGTCGACGGCATGCTGTTTCCCAGCATCTGCGACGTGATCCGCAACCTCTCGGGCATGTGGAAGATCATGTTCCCGAAGGCGAAGAGCCGCTATTTCGACGTTCCGCAGAACTATCGCGACGACATCGGCGGCACGTTCTACATCAACGAGCTCAACGAGCTGCGCCAGATGCTGGCGGAGATCAGCGGGCGCGACGTGACCGACGCGGCGCTGCTCCGCTCCATCGCGCTCTACAACGAGAACCGCCGGAGGGTGCGCGAGGTCTATGCCTTCCGCGCCAAGACGCCGTGGAAGGCGCCTGCGGCCGAGGTCTACCTGCTGATGCGCGCCGGCATGATCCTGGCGGTGGAGGAACACAACCGGCTGCTTGGCGAGTACCTCGCCGCCGCCGCGGCGGAGGACCGGCCACTGCGCGACAACTCCCGCGTGGTAGTGACCGGCGCCTTCTGCGAGCAGCCGCCGCTCAATCTCATCAAATCGATCGAGCTCGCCGGCTGCTACATCGTCGATGATGATTTCATGCTGGTGAACCGCTGGGAGCGCTCGGATGTCCCCGAGGACGGCGATCCGATCCGGAACCTGGCGCTGGCCTACCTCCACAATTCCAACGATACGTCGGCCAAATACGAGCCCGACGAGAAAAAGAAGGGGCTCTACCTCGTCGAGGCGGTGAAACGCAGCGGCGCCGAAGGCGTCATTTTCGCCGCGCCCAGCTTCTGCGACCCGGCGCTGCTCGAGCGGCCGATGCTGCAGAGCGTGCTGGCGGCGCACGGCATCCCCTACATCGCCTTCAAATACGCCGAGAATTCCGGGCAGATGCAGCCGATCCGCGAGCAGGCCGGCACCTTTGCCGATTCCATCAAGCTGTGGAGCGAGTCATGAGCACCATGCCGGTCGCCGAGGCCGTCAAAGAAGCCTCGATGCTGAAGCAGAAGGAGATGATCGCCAGCAACTACGAGCTGCTCGCCACCGCCAAGGAGGCCGGGCGCAAGGTCGCCTCCACCTTCGTGCCGGGCAATCTCAATGAGCTCATCATGTGCTTCGACATGGTCAACAACCTGCCGGAGATCAACGCCATTCAGAACGGCATGCGCAAGAGAAGCGGCGCCTTGATCATGGAGGCGGAGAAGCGCGGCCATTCCGAAGACGTCTGCACCTACGTGAAGGCCGATCTCGGCATGGTGGCGAAGGGCAATCTTGGCCCGGACGGTCGGCCGCTGCCCGATCCGGACCTGCTGCTTCTCTCCTACACCGGATGCTTCACCTTCATGAAATGGTTCGAGCTGCTGCGCCAGCAATACAAATGCGAGACGACGATGCTGCACGTGCCCTATGAAGGCGACGGGCACGCATCCAAGAACATGCGCGACTATGTCGTGAAGCAACTCAAAGAGGAGGTCATTCCCAAGCTCGAGAAGGTGAGCGGCGTCAAGTTCGACATCGATCGGCTCCGCCAGTACCTCAGGGAATCGGCCAAGGCCGAGGAGAACTTCGTCTGGGTGCTGGAATCGGCCAAGCACAAACCTTCGCCGATCGACGCCTATTTCGGCGGCGTCTATTACATCGGCCCGATCTTCACCGCTTTCCGTGGCACGCCGGATGCGACGGAGTACTACCGGCTGCTGCGCCAGGAGATAGAGCAGCGGATGGCCGATCGGCTGGGTCCCATCACTCCCGATGGCGAAATGCACGAGGAGCGCTATCGCCTGGTCGTCGAAGGCCCGCCCAATTGGACGAGCTTCCGCGACTTCTGGAAGATGTTCTACGAGGAGGGCGCGGTGGTCGTCGCCAGCACCTACACCAAGGTCGGCGGCGTCTACGATCTGGGTTTCCGCCACGACCCCGACCATCCCCTGGAATCGCTCGCGGAGTACTGCCTCGGTTGCTATACCAACCGCAACCTGCCGTCGCGCATCGACCTGATCGAAAAATACGTCAGGGACTACGAGGCGGACGGCCTCCTCATCAACTCGATCAAGAGCTGCAACAGTTTCTCCGCCGGCCAGCTCCTCGTCTTGCGGGAGGTCGAGCGCCGCACCGGCAAGCCCGGCGCCTTCATCGAGACGGATCTCGTCGACCCCCGCTACTTCTCCCCGGCCAACATCAAAAACCGGCTCGAGAGTTACCTGCAGATGATCGAGCAGAAGCGACGCGGCGCGGCCGCCTAGGGCGAAGGAGAGGACCATGCGCTGCTTCATCGGCGTCGATCTCGGCTCCACCACCACCAAGGCGGTGCTGATGGACGAGAATTCGGAGGTGCTCGGCCGCGGCATCACCAATTCGCGCTCCAACTACGACACGGCGACCCGGGTGGCCAAGCACGAGGCGCTCATCAACACGCGCTTCACCCTTTTCCGCCGCGCGCTCTCGGCGCTGCCCGACCTCGGCGGCACGCTCGATCGCCTCCTCGGCGATTTCGAACGCAACTTCCGTCTCGAGCAGTTCCTCGATCAGCTCGCCGATCTCGAGGCCACCTGCGCCGCCAACATCAGGGGCGAACGCTTCAAGGGCCTAGAGAGCGCGTTGAGGGATGCGCTCGCCGCCATCTTCGATATGCTGCGAATGGAAGCGCCGGCGCTTTTCGCCCGCGACGCCAAGCGGAAGTCGGATTTCTTTCGCGACATCGCCGGCTCGCGCTTCATGGCGGTGGCTCAGGAAACGGCGAGGCGCGCCGGACTTTCCTATGACCTGCTGCTTAATATCTATGACAAGGCGATCATCGAGGTGGAGAACCGGCCGCCGGCCGCCGAGATGACCGACAAGTACCTGAAGACGCTGGATCGAGTCGTTGCCGCCGTCCCCGAATTCGCCAGCGCGGTTGAGCGCGTCGCGGGGCCGGTGCGCGACGCGCTCGCGATCCCGCTCGAGGAAACTTATCTCGTCGGCACCGGCTACGGCCGGGTGACCCTGCCGTTCTCCAAGGAGCATATCCGCTCCGAGATCCTGTGCCACGGGCTTGGCGCGCACATCATGTACCCCCAAACCCGCACCGTGCTCGACATCGGCGGCCAGGACACCAAGGCGATCCAGGTCGACGCCCAGGGCATCGTCGAGAATTTTCAGATGAACGACCGCTGCGCCGCGGGCTGCGGCCGGTATCTCGGCTACATCGCCGACGAGATGAACATGGGCCTGCACGAGCTGGGCCCCATGGCGATGAAGGCCACTCGCACCGTGCGCATCAACTCGACCTGCACCGTCTTCGCCGGCGCGGAGCTGCGCGACCGATTGGCGCTGGGCGAGAAGCGCGAGGACATCATGGCGGGCCTTCACCGCTCGATCATCCTGCGCGCCATGTCGATCATCTCGCGGTCCGGCGGCGTGCGCGACCAGTTCACCTTCACCGGCGGCGTCGCCAAGAACGAGGCGGCGGTGAAGGAGCTGCGCCAGCTCATCCGCGAGAACTACGGCGAAGTCGTCATCAACATCAATCCGGACTCGATCTACACCGGCGCGCTGGGCGCCGCGGCCTTCGCTCGCCGCGCGGTCGAGCATTGAAGGAGAAGCACCCATGACCGTCACCGCGGGCATCGATGTCGGCACCGGCGCCATCAAGGCAGTGCTGTTCGCGTCCGATCACGGCGAGACGCGCTGGCTCGCGCGCCGGACCGAGCGTGTCCGCCAGCGCGACCCGTTCAAGCTTGCCGAGCAGACCTATGACGGGCTGCTCGAGGAAGCGGGTCTGACCCGCGGCGACGTCGCTTACGTGGCGACCACCGGCGAAGGCGAGGCTCTCTCCTTCCACACTGGCCATTTCTATTCCATGACGACCCATGGAAGGGGAGCGCTCTATCTCGATCCAGAGGCGCGCGCCGCGCTCGATGTCGGCGCCTTGCACGGACGCGCCATTCGTCTCGACGCGCGCGGCAAGGTGATGAGCTACAAGATGACCAGCCAATGCGCCTCGGGGTCCGGCCAGTTTCTCGAGAACATCGCGCGCTATCTCGGCATCGCCCATGACGAGATCGGCATGCTGTCGAAGCAGGCCGACAACCCGGAGAAGGTGAGCGGCATCTGCGCCGTTCTTGCCGAGACCGACGTCATCAACATGGTCTCGCGCGGCATCAGCGCGCCCAACATCCTCAAGGGAATTCATTCCTCGATGGCCGATCGACTGGCCAAGCTGCTGAAGACCATCGGCAGCATCGACGGCGTCGTGCTCATGACGGGCGGGCTCGCGCTCGATATCGGCCTGGTCGCGGCCATGCAGGAAGCGATGATCAAGGAGAAGGTGACATATCCCGTGCGGAGCCACCCGCAATCGATCTATGCCGGCGCCATCGGTGCGGCGCTCTGGGGCGCGTTTCGCCACGAAAAACTGGCACGGCTCAGCGAGCTGGCGCAGGCATCCTGAGGCCGGAAGGAGACGGCCATGGCGCTCACCATCATCGATACCTGCACCAATTGCGACGCTTGCCGCCCCGTCTGCCCGAACGAGGCGATCGCCGCCGGCGACGGGATTTACGTCATCGATCCCCTGCGCTGCACCGAATGCGTTGGCGCCGAGGACGAGCCGCAATGCAAGCTCGTCTGCCCGGCCGACTGCATTCTGCCGCATCCGGATTTTCGCGAGACGCGCGAGGAATTGTTGGCCAAGTATGAGCAGCTACACGGCTGAGGACCGATTGTCCTCGCCGAAGACGGGAGAGCCGGATGGAAACCAAGGATATGTCGGCGGCGACCGAGATCGCGCATCTTGGGGCGCTGGAATTGCTCACGCCCCGACCGGACAAGAGTCTCTGGTTCTTCCGCGAGGTGCTCGGGATGGAAGTCGTGCACCGGGAGTCCGGCTCGGTCTATCTGCGCGGGTACGGTGATTATGCGGCAAGCACCCTGACGCTGACCGAGGCGGCGCGACCGGGCATCGGCTGCATCTACTGGCGCGCATCGAGCCCGGAAGCCGCCGCCCGTCGCGCGGCGGCGATCGCCGCCGCGCGACGCGGCATTGGGTGGACCGCCGGCGATTTCTGCCGCGGCCCCTGCTATCGTTTCCGCGACCCGGACGGACACTTGATGGCGATCTACTTCGAGGAACAGAAGTATCGCGCGCCCCCGCACCTGCGCTCGACTCTCAAGAACCTGCCGATGAAATACATCGGCCGCGGCGTGAACGTGCGTCGTCTCGACCATCTCGCGGTGCTCTGCCGCGACGTCCCCTTGAATCGCCGCTTCGCGCAGGAGCTGCTCGGCTTTCGGCTGCACGAGCAGGTGCTGTTCGACCACGATACAAGAGAGATCGGCGCCTGGCTCAGCCCCTCGATCCTGCACCATCAACTGGCCTATGTCGTCGACGTCAAAGGTGCAAACGGCCGGCTCCATCACATTTCGCTTTGGGTCGACGGCCGCGAGGATGTCCTGCGCACCGCCGACATACTGAGCGAGAACGGCATTTTCATCGAGGCCGGACCGGCCCGCCACAACAACTCGCAAGGCTTCTATCTCTATGCCTACGAGCCGGGCGGCAACCGGGTCGAGATCTATTCCGGCAGCTACCTCGTCTTCGCCCCGGACTGGGAGCCCGTCACCTGGAACGAGGAAGAGCGCGGTACGGGCGTCTATTGGGGCGGTGCTCTGCCTCAAAGCTTTCTCGACTATGCGACGCCCGAAGCCGAGGCGCCGGCCGAGCGCGTGCCGGTCTTCGACCTTCAGTAAGCGCGCCGGCTCGCTAACCCACGGTCCGCCGTAGCGCCAGGCGGCGGCCTGGGCGGAAGCCCATGCGGTCAAGAAAGCTCAACAGGCCGAAATGGTTCCACTCGACCTCGGTGCGCACGCGCTCGACGCGAAGCCCCTGGAGATTGGTCATGAGCTGCGACATCAGGGCGCTGCCCACGCCCTTGTGGCTGCGGCTGGCGTCGACGCCGATGGTGTCTATGACCGCTTCCGGCTCGAGGCTGCCGAATTCGCCGAATTCAACCCGCGCCATGATGAAGCCGCAGATCCGGCCGTCCAACTCGGCGACCAGCGAGACGCGCACGCCGGACTCGTCCATCGCCTCGGTGAATTTGCGCGTGAAATACGCGGCGCGGTCGCGGCCGGTGATGCGCCGGTCGATGGCGAGGATGCCGTCGAGATCGCTGCGCACCATCGAGCGGATCGGCAGGCGATCGTGGGACAACGCCTCGAAATCATCGCCGGACGGTCTGCTGTAGTCGATTTCGGTGGCGGGTGGCACGCTCTTGGTCGAGGACATGGCTCGTCTCCTCCCGGTCACCGGCCGCTTGCCCGGCCGACGGCGCGTTCCAGCACGATGCGCGGCGCCAGCGAGAATCCGGCCTCGGCGAAAAATCCCGTAAGGTCGGTGTCGGTCCAGTCGGTCTCGGTGGCGATCTCGGTGACGCCGTGACTGCGCATCGCCGCCATCATGCCGTCGACAAGCTTGCTGCCGATCCCCTGGTGGCGCGCGTCGGACGCCACGCCGATCGCGTCGAGCGCAGCCTCGGGGACTCGGCCGCCGAACTCGCCCTCATAAAGTCGCGCGAAAACGAATCCCACGAGCTTGCCGTCGCGGTCGGCGCCGAGGGCGACGAATGCCGATGGCTCGCGCGCGAGATGCGCCAAGCGCTTTTCATAAAAGCCGCGACGCAGGCGGCCGGAGACGGCCTTGTCAATGGCCACGACGGCGTCAAGATCGTTCCCGGTCAGCAGGCGGATCCTCGTCCCCGACGACGGCGCGGGCGGTGCGGCTGAATGCGTCATCGGATTGCACTCCTCGTTGCTATCAGCGTCGCGCTGCGAATTCTATCGCAAGGCGCCCATCGGCCTCCTCGTCCAGCAAGTCGTCGAGCGCCGGCAGCAGGCCCATCTCTTCCTTTTGAATGTGCGAGTCGACGCGCTCGATCAGTTCGGCGCCGGTCGCGTGAAATTGCGGCCAGTCGTCGTCGGCAACGCCGGGGGCTTGCATGTTCTTGGCCATTTCCCGCAAGCGCCGGGCGAGGGGAAGGATCGCCTGATGCTCCGCGACAAGATGATCTCCCATCTCGCGGTCGCCGGCCTCGGCAAGCAGAGGAAAAACGCTCTCTTCCTCGAAGGCGAAATGCGGAATGATCTCGGTGTCGATCGCGGCGATCAGGTCTTTCAGGAGGCGCGCGGCGGCGGCGTCGCCCCGAGGCGGCGGCCGGTTCGGGGGATGGTTGCCCAGGAGCGTCTCGATGCGCGCGAACAAGGACATTGTCGCGACGTGGTCCTGATGAAGCGCGCGGGAGACGTGCCGTCGCAGATCCATGAGCAGATTCCCCTCCTGCCTTTCGCGTTGCCGTCGCGGCGCCGGGGTTCCGGACTGAGATCGCGGACGGCCTTTCCCTCCAGGGGCGGCACCTCGCCCGGCCGTTTCGCCGCCGAGTCGCAGGAAACGCCGAGAGGCAATTTCAGATGCAGCGCGACCCCCGTCGCGATCCCGCAATGCGCCGCTTCGTCCTCCTCGGCCACGCTTGCATCGGTTTCCGCCTCGAGCGTCACTGATGGCCATGGGTCGAAATCCGCTTCTCGCCGGCCGCCGCCGCCATCATGAAATGGCCGCCCCCGCGGCCTTTGCCTTCTCCGCCTTGACCTTGAGCCGCTCGAGTGTCTTCGTCACGTCGGTGATGAAGCGCACGTGCTTGCCGCGCGCGATCGCATCGACGGCGTCGCGCGCCGAAACCTCGAAGGTGACCAACCGGCCTTTCACCTCGGCGACGGTGGCGCGAAGCTCGACCGCCATGCCGAGCAGCGTCGGCGCCAGATGATCGAGCTCGATCCGGGCGCCGACGGAATCCTCGCCCGCGTCGAGGTGCCGCAGCAGCTCGTCGCGGCACGTCTGCTCGATGTCCCGCACCAGCGCCGGCGTGGCATAAACCCGCCCGGCTTCGCCCATGAAACCGATCGTGCGAGTCTCATCGACGCTCACTCGCCGCTCGAACGTCACCCCCGGGACCAGGCTTGACTTCATCCGGCCGCTCCCTGATTTATTCGCCATCCAAAAATTACTTTAGTTTGTGCCGCCATGGCTACGCCGTATTTGATCTGGATCAACGATCCAGCGGGCGCGGCGGCCCAAATAGGTATAAAGTAGTACGACTTTACGTATTTACATCCGGCGCGGAATGCGCCACCTTGCAGCACGAGGACGCCGGATGCCGCGGCGCTTCGCGACGTGTCGACGCAAGGTGCCCCGCCAGGCTCGGCGAAAGAGAGAAGCGGTGAAGACAGCGGTCATGGGTGATACCACGGCGGACCTGCGCATTCGCCCCGCGCTCGCCCCGGACCTCCCGGCGATCATCGCCCTCGACGAGGAAGTAACGGGACTTGCCAAGCCCGGCTATTGGCGCGACATGTTCGAGCGCTTCGGCAACCGGCGCCGCGACCAAGGTTTCGTTCTCGTCGCCGAGCGGCAGGACCGCGTCGAGGGCTTTGTCATCGGCGAGACGCGCGCCTGGGAATTCGGCTCGCCGCCTTGTGGCTGGATCTTCGCTATCCAGGTCCGCCCCAAAAGCCGTCTCAAGGGCGTCGGGACCCAACTCTTCAACGCCATCTGCGACTGCTTCCGCAAGACCGGCGTCGTCAGCGTGCGCACCATGCTGGCGCGCGACAACAACACCATCCTCTCTTTCTTCCGCAGCCAGGGGATGATGGCAGGCCCCTTCATTGAGCTCGAGACCACGCTCGAAGGCGGCTTTTCGCCGTGAAGCTCCAAAAGGCCACGTTCTTTGCCCTCTTCGCCGTGCTCGAGCTTGCCGCGGATCCGACGCGCCAACTCGCCGCCGCGGAGATTGCCGACAAATACGGCATTTCGCTGCACCATCTGGCGAAGGTGCTGCGCGATCTCGGCCGCGCCGGCATCGTCGACGCGGCGCGCGGGGTCGGCGGCGGCTACCGCTTCGCCGGCAACCCCAAGCGCCTGACGCTGATGGACGTGATCGAGCTCTTCGAACCGATCGCGAGCGAGGGCCTCGGCGGCGACGAACCGCCGCCGGCCACCGATGTGGGGCGCGCGCTCCGTCTGGTGCTGAACGAGATCGACGAGCACGCGCTCGCCACCTTCCGCTCCATCACCATATCGACCATGCTGAAGATCGTCGCTCAGCGGCCGTGGGCCGCGGCGCTTGGGGAGCGGAAACCGCGCAGGAGGACACAGCGCGTCTGAGCGCCGACGCCCTTCCAGACCGTGCCGCCACGCCATCGGCGGTGCCCGGTCCGGGGAACCAAAGGCCAAGAAAGGGCACGCCGAATGCCCGACACGATCGCCCGTTGCACCTCGCTGTCGTCGGGCGCATTGGGAAGCCGGCGCGGCGCCGCTCGATCGCGGTGCTCGACAAGGTCGACGGCCTCTGCCTTATCCTGGCACTGCTCGACGGAGTGGTTACCGGCGCCGCCCATGGCTATGCGGGATGGCCGGGAAGCTCGCGGCAAGGCGGGCCGCAGGCCAAGCCGTAGGAGGAGGGGGATATGAACGAGTTGATCGGCCAGTTGAGGGCGTCGTTGGGCCCAGGCGTCGTTCTCGAGGGTCCCGATGCCCAGGCAAGAACACACAGCGCTTCGGGGCGGCCGCTCGGCGCGCCGATCGCCGTGCTGATGCCGGCCTCGACGCGCGACGTGTCGACGATTCTTCGGCTATGCCACGCGGCGCGTCAGCCGATCGTGCCTTGGGGCGGCATGACGGGGCTTGTCGATGGCTGCCTGGCCGACGGCGCGCTCGCGCTGTCGCTCCAGCGCATGAACCGGATCGAGGAGGTCGATCCCCTCGGCGCCACCATGACCGTGGAAGCCGGATGCGTGTTGCAAACGGTCTGCGACGTCGCCAATGCCAACGGATTGTTCTTCCCGCTCGACCTCGGCGCGCGAGGCTCGGCCACGATTGGCGGCAACATCGCGACCAACGCCGGTGGCAACCGGGTCATCCGTTATGGCATGACGCGCGACATGGTGCTCGGGCTGGAGGTCGTGTTGGCCGACGGCACCGTGTTATCCTCGCTCAACCGCTTAATCAAGAACAATGCCGGTTACGACCTGAAGCAGATTTTCATCGGTTCCGAGGGCACGCTGGGGATCGTCACGCGCGCCGTGCTGCGCCTGCGACCGCAGCCGGTCAGCCAGAACATCGCTTTCGCGGCCGTCGATGCGTTCGACCGGCTGCCGCGCTTTCTGCGCCACATGGAACGGACGCTCGGCGGCATGCTCTCGGCCTTCGAGGTCATGTGGGAGGACTTCTACATGCTCGTCACGACGGCGCCGGCGAAGGGGCGGCCGCCGATCCCCCACGGGCATCCCTATTATGTGCTGGTGGAAGCTCTGGGCGGAGACCAGGCTGACGACTCGGCTCGTTTCGAGCGGGCGCTGACGGCGGCGCTCGAGGACGGCGAACTCGTCGATGCCGTGATCGCCAAGTCCCAGGCCGAGCGCGATCAAATGTGGGCTCTGCGCGACGACGTCGTCCAGCTCGTCCGAAACTTCCCCATTTTTATCTTCGATGTGAGCCTGTGCATCGCGGACATGGAGGAGTATGTCGCCGATATCCGTCATGCGCTCGCGGAGCGCTGGCCCCGGTCGACCCTTGTCGTGTTCGGCCACCTCGGCGATGGCAACCTCCACGTGATCGCCGGTGTCGGCGACGCCAGCGCCGAGGCCCGGCATACGGTCGAGTCGATCGTTTATGGCGCCCTGCGCGAGCGTGGCGGCTCGATCTCCGCCGAGCATGGTATCGGCCTCGAGAAGCGCCCCTATCTTGGCTGGTCGCGCGGCGTCGAGGAAATTGCGCTGATGCGCCGGCTGAAGCAGATGCTGGATCCCGCAAACATTCTCAATCCGGGAAAGGTGCTGGCGCCCTAGCCGGAGATTGGGAGCGGGAGCCGACGCCAATCCCCAGGCGCGTCTCGTCCAGGGGAGTGCGCCGAGAGAGAACGTAAACCGAGCCGTCTCTGTCGCTTGAAATCGCCGTCAACCGGGACCGAAGCCTCTGTCCCGTGCGGCGCGCCGTTCTGTTGCGCAATTCCTGGGACGCTGATTGCGGTCGGACGGCCGGTGGCAACGCTCGCCTCGGGATCTTCATTGCACCAGCGGCGTGACGGCGCCGGCGAAAACGAGACCTTCGATGGTGGAACGTCCTGCGAGAATTCGCAGATATTGGCTGACGGCCCGCTGCCAGGACTGCGTTTTCAAATATCGGGCAAGCCGTGGCGCCGCCGCCTCGAACGGCAGCGTCGCGCCGGGCACCAGGCGGTCGAGGCGTAGAACGTGATAGCCGTAGCGGCTGGCGACTGGAATTGGGCAGATCTGCCCTTCCTCCAGCGCCATGACGAAGGTCTCGATCTCGGGGACGAGATCGCCGCGGCTCTGCTGGCCCAGCAATCCGCCGACCGCGGCGGAGGGACATGCCGAGCGCTCGCGCGCCAACGCGGCAAAGCGCGTCGGGTCGGCGTCGAGCAATGCGATCGTCTCGCTCGCCGCGCTCTTCGCGGCATTTCGCGCCGTCTCGTCGTCAGGTGGCGCCGGGAACAGGATATGCGCGGCCTCATAGACGTCGGGGGAGCTGAACTTCGCGGTGTTCGCGGCCCAATACCGTCGACAGGTCTCCTCGTCCGCCTCTGGCGTTTCGACCTCGTGGGCGAGGAGCGCCTGGATCACGGCTTCTTCGGGACTGGCGCCTTCATCGCTGCCAACCCCAGGAGCAATGTCGAGCCGCGCCGCCTCCTGGAGCAAAAGCAGTCGAACGACCAAGGCGGTCGCCGCTGCCATCCACGCCTCCTCGCGGCTGTGTGCCGGATGGTACTGCATCTCCGCCGCAATCGTCGCCGGCGCTATCTCGGTGCCGTTGACCCGAACCGTCTCCATCACCGCCCCCGGGCGGCGGTCGCACCGCCACGCCGGCGCACGACCTGATAGGGTCGCCCGATGTAGCCGATTGGCGCCGACCAGATGTGCACGAGGCGTGAGAACGGAAACAGCAGGAAGATGGTCATGCCAAGCGCGATATGCAGCTTGAATATCGGATGAACATCGGCGATGAGGTCGGCAGCACCCCCGCGCAATGTCACGATGCGCTGCGCCCATTCCGCGAGAACCAGCATTTCGGAGCCGTCGAGATGGTGCGCCGAGACGAAGATCGACGACAGCCCCAGGATAAGCTGCGCGTAAAGAAGAAGCAGAATCGCAATATCCATGACGCTGCTGGTGGCGCGGATGCGCGGATCGACGAGCCGGCGGTAGATCAGCAGGGTCAGACCGACGAAGCACAGCACGCCGAACGCGCCGCCGCTGATCATCGCGAGCAGTTGCTTGGCCTCGACGCTCAGTCCCATCGCGGTATAGATCTCATGCGGGGTCAGGAGTCCCACAAAATGTCCGGCGAGAATGAAAAGCACGCCGACGTGAAAGCAATTACTGCCAACGAAGAGCATCCGCCGGCGCAGCAATTGGCTCGAGCCGGAGCGCCAGCTATATTGCTCCCGGTCGAAGCGCACGACGCTGCCGATCAGAAAGACGCTGAGCGCGATGTAGGGATAGAAGCCGAACAACAGTTGATTGAGATAGCCGGACATCTCGTCACCTTCCGCAGCTCTGAGCCGCCGCGCCGCCATCCGGCCCGCCGGCTGCCGTGAAGCGCACTGCCTCCTCTGCCCATTGACGGTCCAGCGCTTCGAGTGCGTCCGCCTCGGGCTTCAACATTCCCAGCACTTCTTCGACGGCGGCGCGTTCGGCGGGCTTGGCGGCAAGAGCTTCGACGGCGGCCATCACGGCGGCATAGGCGCTCCCGCGATCGGCGAGCTTTTGGCGCAGAGCCGCCACGACATGACCTGCCTCGGCAAGGAGGGAGGCCGCCGCCTTGGGCGGCAACAGCGACAGGAACTCCAGAAACAGCGGCAGATAGTCCGGCAGCTCGGATGCGGCGATCTCGAGGCCGTGCAGCCGATAGATCTCGCCAAGCCGCACCATCGCCTGGCCGCGGTCGCGGGACTCGCCGTGAACGTGCTCGTAAAGATGAAGCGAAAGCGATCGGTTGCGATCGAACAGTGTCACATAGCGCTCCTGCGCGTCCAGCGGATCGAGGTGGGAAAGTTCGGCGATGAAGGCGTCGAGGGCGCGCTGCTCATGACAAGGCAACAGCGCCTCCCGCAACAGCACCGCGGACAGCTCGCCGGCATTCGCCAACAGCTCGGGCTCGGGATAGGCGAGCAGCGCCGAGAGCACCTTGAAGGTCTTCATTGCGCGACCTCCGTCGGCCGCCTCGCGCCGTGCTGATGCTTGCGCTTGCCGAACAGGCTTATCTCGGTGGTGCCGTCCGAACATCCGTTGCCGAAGCTGAAGCCGCACGAGCCTTTCAGGTCGAAGGCATTCTCGGCATATTCACGATGAGTGGTCGGGATGACGAAGCGATCCTCGTAATTGGCGATCGCCAGGATCTTGTACATGTCCTCCACCAGCGCCCGGTCGAGACCCGCCTGCGCCAGGATTTCCGGCGCTTCCACCCCATCGACGTGGCGAGCGCGCATATAAGCCCGCATGGCGAGCAAGCGCTCGAGCGCCAGCTTCACCGGCTGTTCGTCGCCGGCGGTCAGCAGGTTCGCCAGGTACCGCAACGGTATGCGCAGCTTCGAGACGTCGGGGATGACGCCGTTGGCGCCGAGGTGGCCGGCCTCCGCCTTGGCCTGTATCGGCGACAGCGGCGGCACGTACCAGACCATCGGCAGGGTCCGGTATTCCGGATGCAGCGGAAAGGCGATCTTCCAGTCGATCGCCATCTTGTAGACCGGAGACTGACGCGCCGCCGCCAGCCATGCCTCGGGCACGCCGTCGGCGCGCGCTTGCGCGGTCACCGCGGGGTCATTGGGATCGAGGAAGACATCGAGCTGCGCCTGATAGAGATCGGCTTCCGTCGGCGCGTTCGCCGCTTCCTCGATGCGATCGGCGTCGTAGAGCATGACGCCGAGATAGCGGATGCGACCGACGCACGTCTCGGAGCATACCGTCGGCTGGCCGACCTCGATGCGGGGATAGCAGAAGGTGCATTTCTCCGCCTTGCCGCTTTCCCAGTTATAGTAGATTTTTTTATAGGGACAGGCGCTGACGCACATGCGCCATCCCCGGCATTTGTCCTGATCGATGAGGACGATGCCGTCTTCCTCGCGCTTATAGATCGAGCCCGAGGGACAGGCCGCGACGCACGCCGGATTGAGGCAGTGCTCGCAAAGTCGCGGCAGGTACATCATGAAGGTATTCTCGAACTGGCCGTAGATCTCCTTCTCGACGGCCTCGAAATTCTGATCCCTGCTGCGCTTCGAGAATTCGCCGCCCAGAATCTCCTCCCAATTCGGGCCCCACTCGATCTTCTCCATTCGCTGCCCCGTGATGACGGAGCGCGGCCGAGCCGTCGGCGCCGCCCGGCTTTCCGGAGCGGTCTGGAGATGGGCGTAGTCGTAAGTGAAGGGTTCGTAATAGTCGTCGATCTCCGGCAGATCCGGATTCATGAAGATCTTGGCGAGGACCCGGAACTTTCCGCCGAGACGGGGCACGAGCTTGCCGCTTGCGTGACGGATCCAGCCCCCCTTCCATTTCCTCTGGTTCTCCCACTCCTTGGGATAGCCGATCCCGGGCTTGGTCTCGACGTTGTTGAACCAGGCGTATTCGACGCCGTCCCGGCTCGTCCATACGTTCTTGCAGGTGACGGAGCAGGTGTGACAGCCGATGCACTTGTCGAGATTAAGAACCATCGCAATCTGGGCGCGGATCCTCATGGCGGCCGTCTCCCCTATTCGGCAGCTTCGACCACGGCGGCATCCGCGCGATCGAGCCAATCGATCTTTTCCATCTTGCGGATGATGACGAACTCGTCGCGATTGGCACCGACGGTGCCGTAGTAATTGAAGCCGTATGAGAGCTGCGCGTATCCGCCGATCATGTGCGTGGGCTTGGGACAGACGCGCGTGACCGAGTTGTGGATGCCGCCGCGCTTGCCGGTGATCTCGCTGCCCGGCACGTTCACGATCTTCTCCTGGGCGTGATACATCATGCACATGCCCGCCGGCACGCGCTGGCTCACCACGGCCCGCGCGACCAGCGCGCCATTGGCGTTGAACGCCTCGATCCAGTCATTGTCTTCGATGCCGGCGGCCTGGGCGTCCGCCTCGCTGATCCAGACGATCGGTCCGCCGCGCGAGAGCGTCAGCATGATCAGATTGTCGGTGTAGGTGCTGTGAATGCCCCATTTCTGGTGCGGAGTGATGAAATTGAGCACGACCGACGGCCGGCCGTCGGCCAATCGCTCGCGCACGGGCGCCACGGTCTTCGTGTCGATCGGCGGCCGATAGACGGCGAGCGCCTCGCCGAAGGCCCTCATCCACTTATGATCCTGGTAGAATTGCTGACGACCGGTCAGCGTGCGCCAGGGGATGAGCTCGTGGACGTTCGTATAGCCGGCGTTGTAGCTGACGTGTTCGCTCTCAAGACCGCTCCAGGTGGGCGACGAGATGATCTTGCGTGGCTGCGCCTGAATGTCGCGAAAACGGATCTTGTCGTCTTCGCGCGCGTGCGCCAGATGAGCGTGCCGGCGACCCGTGATCTTCCCGAGTGCGTCCCAGGCTTTGACGGCTACTTCGCCGTTCGTCTCCGGCGCGAGGCTCAAGATCACCTCGGCCGCATCGATGTCGGTCTCGATCTTCGCGTGACCCTGACCGGCGCCCGGTGCCGTGACGACGCCGTTGAGCTGCTTCAGGAAGGCAACTTCGTGGTCCGTCTTCCAGCCGATGCCCTTGCCGCCATTGCCGATCTTTTCCATCAGCGGACCCAGCGACGTGAACTTCGCAAAGGTCTGGGGATAATCGCGTTCGACGACGGCAACCGCCGGCATGGTCTTGCCTGGAACGGGCTCGCATTCGCCGCGCTTCCAATCGACGACATCGAGCGCCTGGGCGAGCTCGCCTGGAGTGTCGTGCAGGATCGGCGTCAGTACGACGTCGCGCTCGCGTCCCAGAAGCCCTTCGGCAACCTCGGAGAACTTGCGGGCTATGCCCTTGTAGATGTCCCAATCCGTCCGGGCTTCCCATGCCGGGTCCACGGCCGCCGAGAGCGGATGGATGAAGGGATGCATGTCGGAGGTGTTGAGATCGTGCTTCTCGTACCAGGTCGCGGTCGGCAGCACGATGTCGGAATAGACGCAGGTCGTCGACATGCGGAAATCGAGCGTAACCAGCAGATCGAGCTTGCCCGTCGCGGCCTCGCCGTGCCATCGCACCTCGCTGGGACGGCAATGGCCCTGTTGACCGAGATCCTTCCCGAGCACGCCATGGTCGGCGCCCAGGAGATATTTGAGGAAGTATTCGTGCCCCTTGCCCGACGCTCCCAGCAGGTTGGAGCGCCACACGAAGAGGTTCCGCGGGTGATTGTCGGGCGCATCGGGGTCCTCGGCGGCAAAATGCAGCTTGCCCGACTTCAGATTTTCGGCGACGAACTCCGGCACATCTTTGCTGGCGGCCTCGGCCGCCGCGGCGATGCCGAGCGGATTGGCTCCGAGCTGCGGAGCGGAGGGCAGCCAGCCCATGCGTTCCGCCTTCACGTTGTAGTCGATGAGGCTTTCGGGGAACGCGTCGCGGTCCGCAAGCGGTGACAATATTTCGGAGGGGTGGAGCTTCTCGTAGCGCCATTGCGAGGTGTGAGCATAGAAGAAAGAGGTGGAGTTCATGTGGCGCGGCGGGCGGTTCCAGTCGAGCGCAAAGGCGAGCGCCGTCCACCCCGTCTGCGGCCTGAGCTTTTCCTGGCCGACGTAATGCGACCAGCCGCCGCCCGATTGGCCGACGCATCCGCACATGACCAGGAGATTGATGATCCCCCGGTAGATCATGTCCATGTGGTACCAGTGATTGAGGCCGGCACCGAGGATGACCATCGACTTTCCCCGGGTCTTGTCGGCGTTTTCGGCGAACTGGCGGGCGACGGCGATGATGTGCTCTCGCGTTACGCCGGTTACCGCCTCGGCCCAGGCCGGGGTGTACGGCACGTCCTCGTCGTAGCTCGACGCGACATCGCTGCCGCCGAAGCCGCGATCGATGCCATAGTTGCCGACCATCAGGTCGAAAACCGTGGCGACCATCGTTTCGCCGTTGCGCGTCATCACCTTGCGAACGGGAAGCCGGCGCTCCAGGACGTCGGCGTGATTGGTGGCGTGGAATGCCGTGGGCGCGCGTCCGCCGAAATAGGGAAAGACTACGGGCACCAAGGCGTCATTCCTGTCGGCAAGGCTCAACAGGAGCTCGCAGGCAGCGCCGCCGCGTGCGTCCTTCTCCTCGAGATTCCATTTGCCGCTCTCGCCCCAGCGGAACCCAATGGAGCCGTTCGGCACGATAAGCGAGCCGTCGGCGCGATCGAAGGCAAGCGTTTTCCAGTCGGGATTGTTCGTTTGGCCGAGCGCGCCATCGAGGTCGGCAGCGCGCAGCAAGCGGCCGGGCACGAAGGCGTCGGCGCGTTTTTCCAAGACGACCAGCATCGGCATGTCGGTCAGTCGGCGGCAGTAATCCTCGAAATAGGCGCTACGGCCTGCGAGGTGGAATTCCTTCAGGATGACGTGGCCCATGGCCATCGCCAGCGCCGCATCGGTGCCTTGCTTGGGATGCAGCCAGAGGTCGGCGAACTTCGCGGCTTCGCTGTAGTCCGGCGTGACGACGACCGACTTCGCGCCCTTGTAGCGGACCTCCGTGTAGAAATGGGCGTCGGGCGTGCGCGTCTGCGGCACGTTCGATCCCCAAAGAATGAGGAAAGTCGAGTTGTACCAATCGGCGCTTTCCGGCACGTCGGTCTGCTCGCCCCAGGTTTGCGGCGAGGAAGGCGGTAAATCGCAATACCAGTCGTAAAAGCTCATGCAGACGCCGCCGATCAGCGACAGATAGCGGCTGCCGGCGGCGTAGGAGACCATCGACATCGCGGGAATCGGCGAGAATCCCGCGATGCGGTCCGGGCCGTATCGCTTGACCGTATAGACGTTCGCGGCGGCGATGATCTCCTCGACCTCATTCCACCGGGCGCGGATGAAGCCGCCGAGACCGCGGATCTTCTTATAGGCGCGCGCTTTGACGGAGTCCTCGACGATCGCGGCCCAGGCTTCGACCGGTCCCTTGGTCGCTCGTTCGGCGCGCCACAACTCGACCAGCCGCCGGCGGATCAACGGATACTTCACGCGATTGGCGGAGTAGAGATACCAGGAATAGCTGGCGCCGCGGGCGCAGCCGCGAGGCTCATGGTTGGGCAGATCGGGACGCGTGCGGGGATAGTCGGTCTGTTGCGTCTCCCAGGTGACGATGCCGCCCTTGACATAGATCTTCCAGCTACACGAGCCCGTGCAATTCACACCATGCGTCGAGCGCACGATCTTGTCGTGCTGCCAGCGCCGGCGGTAGCCCTCCTCCCATTGTCGATCCTCATTGGTGACGACGCCGTGACCGCCGGAGAACGTCGCGAGGTTCTTGCGGAAAAACGACAGGCGATCGAGGAAATGGCTCATAAGCGATCCCTCACTGTGCGGCCGCTTTGACATTGGCAGGCTGCTGAACGACGCCGTCCCGCTTCTCTCCCATCACCGACAACCGCCTGACCTCGGTGATGTAGTTCAATATCAGCGATACCCATACGACGCCGTACAGGAACATGAAGCAGGTTGAACTGACGCCGAGCCAATCGAGCACCGCGCCGAAGATGACCGGGAGCAGAAAACCGCCGAGGCCGCCGGCAAGACCAACGATACCCGTCACGACGCCCATATTGTCGGGGAAGTCATCGCCGATGTATTTGAAGGTCGAGGCCATCCCGCAGGCGAAGGCGATACCCAACGCGAACAGCAGCGCCGTGAAGGGTAGCGATGACAGGCCGAGATGGAATTCGGCGGGTCCGCGGATCGTGCGAATGACGAAGTCCGTCTGCGGGTAGGACAGCAGGAAAAGACTGACCCAGGCCGCCCACAGCACCCACCAGGTCACGTTGTGCGCGCCGAATCGATCCGCCAACCATCCCCCGAGAGCCCGCAATACGCCGGCAGGCAAAGAAAAGCAGGCCGCCAGCAACGCCGCTTGCGCGACGCCGAGCCCATATTCCTGCACGAAATACTGCGGCATCCAGACGGAGAGCGCGGTAAACCCGCCGAAGACGATCGAATAGTATTGGCAATATTTCCAAACACGAGCGTCTTTGAGCACGGCGAGCTGTCGGCGCAAAGGGGCGCTGCTCTGAGCGGCACCGGGATCGGGCGCCGACAAAAGCCAAAAAACGGCCGCTGTGACGAGAAGCGCCACCGCGTAAAATTTGGGCACGCTTTGCCAGCCGTAAGCGCCAATCAGGACGGGGGCGAGAAACATATTGATGGCGGCGCCCGTGGTTCCGGCGCCGAACACGCCCATGGCGAAGCCGCGCCGCTCTTTCGGGAAGAAGCGGGCGACGTAAGGCGTTCCCACGGCAAAAGACGCGCCGACAAGGCCAAGCGCCAGTCCCAGCAAAAGGAACTGCCAAAGATGGCTGGCATAGCTCGACAGCCAGACCGGGACGGCGCAAAAAATCAGGAGGAGAAACATCACGATCCGCCCGCCGAATCGGTCGGTCCAGATGCCAAGCGGCAAACGGAAAAGCGCGCCGGTCAGGACCGGCGTCGAGGTCAGAAGGCCGAATTCGAGGGCATTGAGGCCGAGGTCGCGTCGGATCGGAATGCCGATCACGCCGAACATCAGCCAAACCGCAAAACAGAGGGTGAACGCCCCTGTCGTGACAAGCAGGACGATCGGGCTGCGTGATTTTGACGGATTGCTCATCGAGCAAAAATGGCTGGCCAATGCCGGCGCGGCATTGATCTATATCAATGCATAGTGTGATATTTATCACAAAGAATTTTTCTATAGATCCGGGTGAGTCATAGGCAATGAGAACCGCAGGCAGGAACCGTTCAGTGGCGAAAGTTTGGAATATCTCTGGACTTTTCAAGGGGTTAACGGCGGCCACGCGGGCCGAACTCAGCCGGAACGCCGTGCAGCATTACGTTGCAGCCGGAACGGTTCTGTTCGAGCAGGGAGAAGTGCCGAACTTTCAGTATGTGGTCCTGTCCGGCGCAATTCATCTCTTCGGCCGATCAGCCGAGGGGCGCGAGGTGCTGATCGAGACCGTTGTGGCGCCGGACCTCGTCATTCCGGCGGCGGTGGTGATGGGGGCGCCTTATCTGATGAGGGCGAAAGCCCCCGTGCCTTCCCGACTCCTCCTGATCCACGCCGCGGCTTTCCGCACCGCTGTCGCGAACGACGCCGTCTTGGCGCAAGCGGTGATCGGCAGCCTGGCAGGGCAATTCCGCCGCATGGTCCGGCAGATCAAGAATCTGAAGCTTCGGACGGCGTCGCAGCGCGCCGGCTGCTACATCCTTGCACTCTCCAAGCGTCAGGGATCGTCCGGCCGCATCACCTTGCCTTATGGGAAAAATCTTATTGCCTCGGAACTCGGCATCACGCGCGAGAGCTTCTCGCGAGCGCTCGCGGCACTCCAAGATACCGGCTGCATTCGCGTCGAGGACGAAACGGTCTTCATCCTCAATGCCGCGCGCCTTGCCGCGGATTGCATGCCCGATCCGCTGATCGACGAAGCCGAAGGCGTGTTCGCGCCGCCGGCAGTTTCGCTCGACGACCTCTGGGATGTCAGGGAGAAAGAACCGTCGTAATGGAAATCACACTCGCTCTTGCCGTGCATGTTCTGGCGATCGTGCTGTGGATCGGGGGCGTTGCGATGGTAACGACCGTGCTGCTGCCCGCGGTTCGCCGATTTAAAAGCGCGGAGGAGCGGGTGGCCTTCTTCGAGCGCGTCGAGCGCCGCTTCGCCTGGCAGGCGCGCGGCACGACATTGCTCGCCGGCGCGAGCGGTTTCTACATGGTTGATCGCCTCGGCCTATGGCCGGCTTTCCGCTCGATCGAATATTGGTGGCTTGATGCGATGGTTCTGCTTTGGCTGGTCTTTACATTCATGCTGTTCGTCGCCGAGCCGCTCTTTCTCGACCGATGGTTCGAGAGGCAGGCAAAGCGCGCGCCCGACAGCACCTTCGCGCTCATTCAGCGTCTTCATTGGCTCCTCCTCGTTCTCAGCCTCGTTACGATCTTGGGCGGCGTTGCCGGAAGCCACGGTCTGTCCTTTTCCGGCTGAATGCGCCGCCCGTCGTCGCCTGACGCTCGGCGGGAAAATGGGAACCACCGATGAGGCGATGACGGTCGGGAAGGTTGACGAAGAACGAGATCCCGGAGCCTCGCGCCCAAATCCGTGATCTCAAAGGGTCCCCGACTCAATTCCCGACTTGCGCCAAGGGTTCGATGCCGTTCGCCCGCGTCACTCCGCTCGCTTTACGCGATCCGCCGACCAAGCGGCGCCGCCAGATCGAGGCAGCGACGATTTTCCGCCCTATCGGGAAGATCGTGCGACGAGCATTACGCCTCCGGTGTCTCGATTTTCATATCCGGAAGGATCTTGCGCAATGGGCGCCGGCTGGTAGCATTTCCGATCAGGCGTGAAGAGAAGATCCGTGGTTCAGAGGAGATGGCCGGATGACTCCAATCGTCGGGCTGACCGATCATCAGGCGCTTCCGATCATGTTGTCGCGGCGCGCGACGAGGCGACCTGGTCTCGTCGAGGCCGCGGCGCCGGGCAAAGCCCCCCTGACGGATCTGGGAACCACTTACTCGATGGCTCAGGAGGTCCGTTGGCTCGACGCGACGCGCTTTGCGATCGGCCGATGGGACGGCACCCTGACGATCTTCCATCTTCCGACCTCGACCGGCGGTCCGGTCATCACCAGCGCCGCGGTGAGTCCGGCGCGCTCCGGCGTTGAGATGGTCGCGACCGTGACGCCCGACGTCTTCGTATCCTCGCTCGACGACGTGTCCATCGCGATGTGGGAGAAGAGCGAGATCCACCGGTGCGCCGGCATCCCGTTCGCCAAGCTCGCCTACGATCCGAAGATCGGCGTCGCGAACTCCGCATGCCTGGTCCGGTCCGGCGGCCGCTCCTACATGCTCAGCGGTCACTCCGAAGGCTACCTCCTGGTATGGGAACTCTCGCCCGCGCGCCCGTCGCTCCAATTGCTCCGGACCATCGACGTCCGCTCCGCGAACCCGGTGCCCAGCCCTTATCCCCTCAAGAATGTGCGGGAGGTCGCGGAGGCGTCTGAAGGCGTGGCGGTCACGGGATCGGAGGATGGCGACATCTGCTTCGTGTCGGTTCCCGACGGCCGCGTGCTGTCGCGCATGCGCTACAACCCATCCGCGGAGCGAGGCATCAATGACCTTTCCGTGCTCGGCGATCTCCTGCTCGTCGCGAATTGCTCGGTGGGCAACGCCGACCGCAACCTCTGGCTTTATCGGATCACCGGCTCTTCGGCCGTCCTTCTCGACAGCAAGAACCTGAAGAAGGATTCTTCGGCGCCTCAGGCATTCAACTTCTGTGTCGAGCTCGCACGGCACGGGGAAGAGACGGTTTATTTCGCCGCGACCGAAGAGGGTCTCCTGTGGACGGGGAACGTCGAGAATGACCGGCTGTCGGATGCGGTCACAACGCCCGTCTCGTCGCATTTCGGCGCCGCGCTGAACTTCGAACCATCGCAGGCGCTGCTGTCCGTTGTCGGCGATAACATACATCTGTTCCAGCTCGCGTGACGCCGCCTGTCTCGTGCTATGCTGGCATGCCGATCCGGTCCGATGCCGCCGCGCCGACCGCCGATCGCGTCAAGGAGACCGCCTAATGCCTGCCGAAGGATTGACCACCCTGCCGAGCGGCCTCGGGCCGAAGGAAACCATGGACGGGCTCGTGGCCGAGGTCAAAGCCAAAGGCATGACGGTCTTTGCTCGCATCGATCATGCCGGGGGCGCCGCGCAAGCCGGGCTGGCGCTGGGGCCGACCGAGCTGCTGGTCTTCGGCAGCGCCAAGGCCGGCACGCCGCTGATGCAATCCAACCAGGCCATCGGCATCGATTTGCCGTTGAAGGCCTTGGTCTGGCAGGACGTCTCCGGCAAGACCTGGCTTTCCTACAACGATCCCATCTGGCTCGCCAAACGGCACGGGATCGGCGCCGCTTCCCAACCGGTCGTCGATACCATGGCAGCCGTGCTTGGCGCTGTCGCTGCAAAAGCGGTCGCACCCGCGTGAACGTCCCGCCTCGCCTCGGGCGCCGCGGCGCGACAGCATCTTCCACGCCGGACGACCGGCCTCTCGCCGCACGCCGATGACGAAGATCATTCTGACCCGCCATGGCCATGTCGAAGGGATCCGCCCAAGACGCTTCCGGGGCCGCACCGAGCTGGCTTTGACCGAGCGCGGCCGGGCCGAGGCGAAGGCGGTCGCGGCGCGCATCGCCGAGGCCTGGAAGCCGGTCAAGGTCTATACCAGCCCGATGGACCGCTGCGTCGCCACCGGGCGCGAGATCGCGCTCGCCTGCAATACCGACAGCGAGGTCGTGGCGGCACTGAATGATCTCGATTACGGCCGGTGGCGCTGGCTGACCGATGACGAGGTGCGCGCCGCCTGGCCCGACCTCTTTGCCGCCTGGTATGCGAACCCGCATCACGTGCGCTTTCCCGACGGCGAGTCGTTGCAGGATCTCGTCGCGCGCGCCGCCGATGTGCTCCGCCTCGTGCTCGAGCGCCACCCGGGAACGAGCGAGACCGTTGTCCTGGTCGGGCATGAAAGCGTCAACCGCGCCTTGCTGCTGCAACTTCTCGACCAGCCGCTCTCGGCCTATTGGCGGCTTGACCAGTCGCCTTGCGCAATCAACGAAATCGACCTCGCCCGCGACGGCATCCTCGTGCGGCGCGTCAATGAGACCCATCACCTGCGCGGCCTCGACTGAAGGCGGTGCGCTGCTTCCGACGAGCCTCTCAAGGCGCGGCGCCGACCATTTTTCGCTCATCGCCTTCATCGCGTCTTTCGCGCGTCTTTGTCGCGCATGCCGGCGATCCGCGGCGGCGCTGGGGCACCCCGCGTATTCGCGGCGAAAGCCGTGCGATGCCGGAATTTGCCACTATCGGACGGCACTTTCCGGTGCTGTGATCCTTCGCAGCACGCAAGGGAGAGGCGAGGAGAGCGCCTGAGCCGGCGCTTCTCGCCATGGGAGCGGCGCATGGAGAGACCGAGCGAGTACCGGGACCGCCGGCGGCGATGGCGGCTTTGCGTTGCCTTCACCGCGGCGCTTATCGTCGCGCCGCTTGCCGGGAGCGAGGCGGGCGAGGCGCCATCCTATGCCGAGCGCACCAAGACCCTCATCCTCGGGCTTCTCGCCGGTCGAGATTTCACCCCCGAGACGGGATGCGAGCCGGCCGCGCTTTGTGCGGCGCTGCTGGCGCGGCTGCGCGCCGGCGATTTCACTGTCGTCGAGCCGATCGAGCGCTCGGATCGCCCGGACATGCCGAGCTACCTGAGCGCGCGCAAGCAATGCCCCGGCCTCGATCCCGCCCGGATCACGGTCGCGCATCGCGTTTTCGCGGCGACGCGCAACTTTGCCGCCTATCGCCTCGATCTGCCGCAGCGGGGACGCGGCGGCGAGATCCTGGTGTTTCGCGCCCAGCACTACGTGCTGCTCGACGGGCGCCGCGGCGCCGTGGCGAGCGCGGACGGGTCGGAGACTCTGTTGCCCGGGACCTTCATCGCCATGGGCGTACCGAACTGTCGCCTCCTTGCCACCGCGCGCGCCGAGGACGGCGACTGGTTCGCCAAGCACAATATCGTCGAGGACGGCGATCACGCGAGCGAGCTGCTGCGGCTCGACGGCCGCTATATCGTGCTCAATCTCACGCCGATTGCGGCGCCGCGCCAGCCCAAGCCGAACTGGTGGTACATGCTCGAGCTCTGGGATCTCGGCGCCCATGCCGACGCCGACCTGCGCCAGCAGCGCCACGTTTATTCCTTCGGCTACAGACCTTCCGTCCCGCCGCTGGGCGTCAGCCGCGCCGCCGCGCCGTTCTCGCCGGGCTGAGGCGACCGGCCGCGGGAAAGCGGCGGCCGTCGCGGGGAAGATGCTCCCCTAGACGCTGCGCAGGCGCAGGAGAATGTCGCCTATGCTCAGCAGGATCTCGATGAGGATGAGGCCGATGATGTACCATTCGAGCCGCGTGCTGCGCTGATTCTGCACGAGATCGAGGATGGTGCCGACGGTCTCGTTGATCAGCGCAAGCTTGCTTTCCAAGCCATGGCTGCGCTCGGCCAGCTCGTACTCGTCCTCGAGCCGGGCGTAGAGCCGTTCCAGCTCCGGATGATCCCAGAGCACGTCGGGTTTTTCCTCCATCTCGACGCGCCCGACCATGCGGTGTTGCGTCAGCAGCACGCCGCCGATCTGCTGCAGCAATTGGCGCGCCTGGTAGCCGGTCCGGCCGGTGCGCTGGAGCCGTGCCGCCAGCGGCTCGATGCGGTCGAAGGCGTCGGCGATGCGGCTTTCGTAATGCGACAGGATCAGGCTTTTTGACAGCACATTGGCGACGATCTGCAGCCGCTCGGCCGAGGGATCCCTGAGGATGATGGCGCCCGACGCATCGACTTGGTCGTCGCCGCCGGGCTTGATCAGGAGCTGCGCCTGGTCGGTCTCCGGCGCGGCGGCGGGCTCGTTGATGCGCGGTCCGAGCGAGCGCACGACGTCGTCTTCCTCGATCGCCGAGAGGCCGGCGAAGACCGCCACGCCGTAACGGAACAGGTAGGCGATGCCGTCGCGGCCGATGCGCAAGGTCAGCGGGTTGGTGGCGATGGTATCGCCGCGTTCGAGCCCGCGCGTGTCGATGCGCTCGCCGAGCAGCAGCGCTCGGATCGGCATCGAGGTCGAAGAGGCGGGGGCGTCCATGTGTCCGGGGCTCTCGCAATCCGCTATGACCAAATCTTGCCCCGCCCGCGGCCCATGGACAACCCTCGCCCTCGCCGCTATGAATGGCCTCTACGGCAGGCGGGCCGCCGCAGAATTATCCACAAAAGTTATCCACAGCCAACGGGCGCCGCGCGGCCGAGAGGGGGGGTAAGGCATGATCGATCGTCCCGGAAGCATCGTCTATCTGCGTCGCATGGCTGAACGCTGCCGCCGCGCCGCGCAGGAGCTAAGCGGCGAAGAGGCGCGCGATCTCGTCGACCTGGCCGAGCGCTGCGAGGAACGGCTTGCCGAGAGCGCGCGCGTCGGCGAGCTCGTCGCTTCCGAAGAGGATTAACCGCACCGGAACCGCTCGGGGGGCCGACGACGCGCCAACAGGGCGCTAAAATGCGCCTCGGTCGTTCTCGGGCGAGGCCCGGCCGCGCTCACGCGGCGCGGGCGAAGCGCAGCGAAAAGACGGCACCGCCGCCGGCGCGATTCTCCACGGCAATCGATCCCGCATGCGCCTCGACGATGCGCGAGACGATCGAAAGGCCGAGCCCGGCACTGCCGGTACGGCGGCGATCGCGGCGCCAGAAGCGGCGGAAGATGAGTTCGCGCTCGCTTTCAGGCACGCCGGGGCCGGCGTCGAGCACGCGCAGCACGCCGTTCTCCGCCACCTCGATCTCGACCGTGGTGCCGGCCGGCGTATGGCTGATCGCATTCTCCGCGAGATTGCGGATCGCCTGGAACAGCGCCTCGGGATTGCCCTTGATCCAAACCGGGTCCTTGGCGCCGCCGAGCGCGATGTCCTTGCCTTGCGCCACCGCCAGCGGCGCGATGAAGGCAACGACCTCGGCGGCGACGCTCAGCAGATCCGCCTTTTCCTCAGGATCGACCGCGAAGCTTTCGAGCTCTGCGATGTCGAGGAGCTGGCTGACAATTCGGCTCATGCCGGCGATGTCCTGGCGCAGCGCCTCGCTCACCGCCTTGTTCTCGAGGGTGTCGATGCGCGCCCGTAAGATGGCAAGCGGCGTGCGCAGCTCATGGGCGGCGTCGGCGGTGAATTCGCGCTGGGTGCGGAAGCCGGCCTCGAGCCGGTCGAGCGCCTCGTTCACCGCCTTGACCAGCGGCAGGATCTCGCGCGGCATGCCCTGCGTCGGCAGGCGCACGTCGGTACGCGCCGGCCCGATGGTCTCGGCCGTCTCGGACGCCTGCAGCAGCGGGCGCAGGGCGCGGCGGAAGATGACGATGTCGATCATCAGGAGCACCAGCAGGATCGGCAAGGTGATCCAGCCGACGCGCGGGAAGAAGTCGGCGACGATGTCGTCGATCAGCACGTCGCGATGCGCGAGATCCTGGGCAACCTGGATCCACACAGTTTCGCCGCCGATCTCCTTGGCGAGGCTGGCGCCGTAGATCACGGCAGTGCCGCGGCGCATCTCCAGGAACTCCTCCGGCGCGGTGCGGCGGTCATCGGGGAAAATCGCCGCGCCGTCATCGAGCGAGGAGAAAAGGACGCGGCCTTTGTCGTCGAGCACGGCATAGCCGAGACGGCCGTAATTCTCCGAATAAAGCTCACGCAATCCGGCCGGAAGATCCAGCGTCCAGCCGCCATCCGGCCGCGGCACCAGATATTGCGCGAGGGTGGCGGCATAATCGCGCAGCGCGCGGTGATGCAGGTCGTTCGCCGTCGAGCTCAGCAGCCAATAGAGCGCCAAGGGCATGCAGATCGAAGTGATGCCGATGGCGATCACATGCAGCGAGATGACGCGCGTAGTGATCGATTTGAAGCGGATCACGGCTCCCTGTCCTCGGCGATGAGATAGCCCACGCCTTGCGTGAACGCAGATAGTTGCGCGGTAAATTCGGGACTCTTGCCGTGCTGCGCCACCAGGAGGAGTGAGAGAGAAAAGGCGCCGCCGCCAGATCCGATGCAGAAGGCCCAGATCCAAGCCCAGGCGGCTGGGGCCAGGAGCATTCCGACGTAACCGGTAAACGTTAGCAGGCAGAGGACTACTATCAGCCGGCGAGGCGAGGCGAGGCGGCTGACAAGCGAGGGTATGAGGAGCGACGCAGGAATAAGCATGGCCGCATAAAAGGCGATAACCCCCCCTGC